>Ga0114899_1000072_pt1 | contig 116947 bp, 101 predicted proteins | sample MalvireepMed_215_FD_83497 | JGI IMG/M metagenome (GOLD analysis project Ga0114899, IMG submission 83497) | Marine viral communities from the Global Malaspina Expedition - Malaspina viral metaG DeepMed_215 | ecosystem: Environmental > Aquatic > Marine > Oceanic | place: Mediterranean Sea...
GGCAGCGGTAACGGAAATGACGGCCCCGGCGGCGGCCCCGGTGGCGGCAATGGCGGCGGAAACGGTGGCGGAAATGGGCCGGGTGGCCCAGACGGCCCCGGGAATAGTGGCAATGCCGGTGGTGGCAATGGCGGCGGTAAAGGTAATGGCGCCGATGGCCCGGGTAAAGGTGCTGCCGCGCGTTCTAATGCCAAGGGTCTGGGTATGCAGGCCGGGGGTGTTGGGCGTGGTGCATCTGCCGCAGAGCGCGGTGTTGGTGCCGAAAAAGGTATGCCGCCCGGTATTGCAAATGCACCGGGTCTTGCGGGCGCTTTGCCACCGGGGATCCAGCGGGTCTTTGGCGCGGCAACCGGACCTGATGTTGATCCGGACGTGGAACGCGAAATCATTACCCAAGGGTGGAAAGATCTGACCGCGCCTGGCGCTGGTGACGATGGTGACACGCCTGATGATGGGGAGCCAGATACCGGTGACACGGGCGATACCGGCGATACCGGCGACACTGGCGATACAGGTGACACGGGCGATACCGGAGACACTGGCGATACAGGTGACACCGGCGATACCGGAGACACTGGAGATACCGGTGATACTGGCGACACAGGTGATACCGGTGGCACGGGTGAAACCGGCGATACAGCGGCCTAACATATCCACTTCAAAGCAGCTGATCCTGCTTTGACCGCAGCGGCCTGAGCCTGGGCCGCCGCAACTTTCAACCCCGTCTGGTCCCCCGCCGACGGGGTTCTTTTTGTCCGGGTTTCAGCCGTTATAAAAGAAAACCCCCGCCGGTTTCCGGCAGGGGTTTCCTGATTGGCAAAGCTGCCGACTGATCAAATTGATCAGGCCATTGCAGCTTTCAGACCTTCGTCCAGCTTGTCGAGGAACTGGTTGGTGGTCAGCCATTTCTGGTTCGGGCCGATCAGCAGTGCCAGATCCTTGGTCATGAAGCCGGCTTCGACAGTGTCGACGCAGACTTTTTCAAGGGTTTCAGCAAACTTGACGACTTCCGGGGTACCATCGAATTCACCACGGTATTTAAGACCCTGGGTCCATGCAAAGATCGACGCAATCGGGTTGGTCGAGGTTTCTTTGCCCTGCTGGTGCTGACGATAGTGACGGGTCACGGTGCCGTGTGCTGCTTCTGCTTCGACGGTCTGCCCATCCGGGGTCATCAGAACAGAGGTCATCAGACCGAGCGAGCCAAAGCCCTGTGCGACGGTGTCGGACTGAACGTCGCCGTCGTAGTTCTTACAAGCCCAAACGAAACCACCGTTCCATTTCATCGCACATGCAACCATGTCATCGATCAGGCGGTGTTCGTAGGTGATGCCAGCTGCTTCGAACTTGTCTTTGAATTCTTCCTGGAAGACTTCTTCAAACAGGTCCTTGAAGCGGCCGTCATAGGCTTTCATGATGGTGTTCTTGGTCGACAGGTAGACCGGCCACCCGAGGTTGAGACCGTAGTTCATGCAAGCACGTGCAAAGCCCTTGATGCTGTCATCAAGGTTGTACATCGACATTGCAACGCCCGAAGACGGGAAGTCGAAGACTTCGTGCTCGATGACTTCACCGCCGTCTGCCGGCTGGAACTTGATGGTCAGTTTACCTGCGCCCGGAACCTTGAAGTCGGTCGCGCGGTACTGGTCACCAAATGCGTGACGGCCGATAACGATCGGCTGGGTCCAACCCGGAACCAGACGCGGAACGTTCGAGCAGATGATCGGCTGACGGAAAACGGTACCGCCGATGATGTTACGGATGGTGCCGTTCGGCGACTTCCACATCTTTTTCAGATCGAATTCTTCAACGCGCTGCTCATCAGGGGTGATGGTTGCGCATTTGACACCAACGCGGTGTTCCTTGATGGCGTTTGCCGCATCAATGGTGATCTGGTCGTCGGTCTCGTCGCGTTTCTGAACCGAAAGATCGTAGTATTTCAGGTCAACGTCGAGATACGGCAGGATCAGTTTGTTTTTGATGAAGTCCCAGATGATCCGGGTCATCTCATCGCCGTCAAGTTCGACGATCGGATTCTTAACTTGAATCTTGCTCATAGAATACTCCCTTGCTGGCCGCGGCCGACATGCAGCGCGGCTGCCATTCAAGATGGTTAAATCTCTGTCTTCCGGCGCGCGAGGGAGCGCCCTGGCCGCGTCGGGAGTGCGCAACATACAGTAAGCCACCAGAAAATCAAAGAGGGCTGGAATACAACAATGTGATGAGGGGCACCTAACCCGGAATTCTGCGCTTTCTGATCATTGATTTCCGCGATTTCTGAGGCTGAAAAGTGCAATAATCCTGATCGTTTAGGCGAATTTGACGATAAGTTCGAAAAAACTGTCTATCAGCCTCGTAGAACTGATTTTTCTGATCCGGATCAATGACCGCGCGGTCAGTTAAGCGATATCGTGATGCTATTGCCGATGAGCGGTGGAGACTCCGGTCATCGGCAATTCATCAAAGGGGAACTGTCATGAACATGACAAATGAAAACATCATTGTCCTGATAATCTGCGTGATCGGCTTCTGCCTGCTTGGGTTCGGTTTTACCAACCGTGACCGCAATTGGGGTGTCGCAATGATGTGGATCGGGCTTGTCACCATGTTGGGGCCGATTGCCTGGCGGTTGCTGACCCTGTTTGCGTGAAAGTGTCCGATATTTTCAGGCGGGCATGCCTGCAGATCGGTCAGTTATTGAAACTATCGGGTCCGGCGCTGTTCGCGATATGGTGGCAAAAGCGCAGTAATTCTTTCTTTGCGCTACCACCGGGGCGCTCCGCGTAAATTGGCGCGTGGTTACGTTTCGTGCTCGACGCAAATTTTTTCAGAGTCCTTGTCTGACAGCGGCACATTCAAAAGCCCGCAACGGTGTGACCCGGCGCCGTTTTCCGTCTTGTCCGTCCGCTGGAAAAAGCGGCAGCTTGTGCAAATTCCAAAGCTTTTCGCATTGTTGAGACGGATTGCCTCATTCAGAACTTGTGAAAGGGCCTCTTGCAGGGACAAGCCGTTCCGGGTTGCTTCGATGCAGGAAGCAAGTTTTTGCCGAGGGTCATTTGTCAGATGTTGTTGTCCTAGTGGGGTAAGGGCAATGTCCACCGAGCGTTTGTCGCGTGCACTAGGCGTTCGCTTAATGCAGTCCTTTTTCTCCAGTGCAATCAACGTTTGGGACACTGTCCCGCGCGTTGAGCCAAGATATTCTGCAAGTGCGGCTGGGGTTCTTGAAAAGCGGTTGGCTTTGGCAAGATAGCGTAATGCTTCCCATTGTGCCGGGTTTAGCGGGCCTTTTTGTTCTTCGGCCTGCATCAGGCGGGCGATCCGTTCAATCAGATCTGCTGCCTTATGTGCGTCTGGTTTCATATTAATAGCGACTCGATACTAACTGGTTGACCTTCTCGTGGTCTGCGAATATAGATAATAGCGACTCGATACTATTATCACAAGGATCGCAAAATGACTTCACGTATTCTCCCCTTGGCTGGCACCGTCCTGATTGCAGGATTGATTGGCAGCTCAGCACATGCACACCGGATTGAAGCGCCTCTGACGACAGATAACCCTGCATTTGACATTCATCATGCAGATATCGTTCGCAAAGATACAACCCTTGAATTCACCATGTATTTCGAGGGTGGGGCAGGAACCGAAACACCAGATGCACATGGACAATTGGCCGGCGCCCCGGTGTGGTCATATGTATGGCCAACCTCGATCGACTCCTCTGTAATCGGTTTTGACGCAGATGCAGGTATTCTCTCGTTTGCGGTAACGTCCCATCCTGACTTTGATGATACGCCTCTTTTTGATGAAGATGGTGACGGGAATCCGGAAAATGACGGCCGCCGTTGGCATTCGCATTGGGTGGTTCTTGTGCCCGATGACGCCTGTGGGCAGGACGGATTGAAGGTGCGCGATATTCCTGAGGGTGCAACGCCCAGTCTGCCCAAAACCTGGCCGGGGCTTCCCATTCTGATCGACAGCCCGGGCTGGCATCCCCGCTTTACCCAAGACAGCCTGGTTGTGACCGTCCCGTTTGATGCAGAGGCTGATCTTGAAGGGGCCAATTTTGATGCGGTAACGGCTGCCTTGCAGGTAAATGCCAGCGTTCACGATCCACTTTTGTGTGTGACCGATGTCTTTGAAGCTGCCGGTGGCTTGAAAATGCCCGGCACGATAAACTAAGGGAGCCGCCGATGGGGAAAACAGCAATCGCCATTCGTCATGTCGAGTTCGAAAACCTTGGTGCTTTTGCCCCGGCCATAAGGGCAGCGGGATATGACATTGTCTATCACGATGTCGGTATGGATGACCGGGAACGACTGGAAACACTGGACCCCGATCTATTGATCGTTCTTGGCGGCCCCATCGGCGCACATGATGAACACAACTATCCTTTTCTGACGGATTATATTCGTTTCCTTGACAGCCGACTGGAACGCGACCGGCCGACGATGGGAATCTGTCTTGGTGCACAACTGATTGCGCGGGCAGCCGGAAGCCGTGTGTATCCCGGGTCAGTGAAAGAAATCGGTTTTTCTCCGATCACACTTACCGAAGCCGGGCAGAAATCTTGTTTGGCGGTTTTTCAGGAAAGCCCGACAACTTTGCACTGGCACGGCGATACATTTGATTTGCCACGAGGTGCGCAACTTCTTGCGAGCAGTCAGTTTTATGAAAACCAGGCCTTTTCGCTCGGTGCGAACATTATCGCGTTCCAGTTCCATCCAGAGGCGACATCAGTTGGTTTTGAGCAATGGCTGATTGGTCATACAGCCGAGTTGTCGCAAGAAGGTATAAGTATCCCCCGGCTTCGTGCTGATGCGGAAATGTTTGGAGAGTCACTAGACAAAAAGGCCGGTATTATTTGCAGGTCTTGGCTCAACCAGCTTCGGGTGTGAGGGGTGAACTATCTGCGTGGCTATTGTCTGGTTCGATGCCATAGCCACGCAGAAACATATCGACCGCCGCAATTACGTGGCTATGCAGGTCCTTTGCCTGTGGTTCCCAGCCCATATAGGTCATCTGGCGAAAATCGTAGTCGGCCTTAACGAGGCTTGTGAAGAATACGGCGGCCTGTTTTGCATCGCCCTTCGGGAAGTTGCCTTCGGCCATCTGGCGCTCAAAGAAAGACGTGATAATACGTCGCCCTTTCATAAGGCCGCTTTCATAAAACACCTTTCCCAGTTTCGGGAAGCGCGGCACTTCCGCCAGAAATAGCCGCATATAGCGGATCGTATCGGGCGAGGTCAGAAGCGTCATAAGCGTTTCGGCAAATTCGATCAGCGCGGCACGCAAGGGCAATTGCGACAATTCCAGATCAGCCATCACCGATGTAACCCGGCCCGTGCAATCGCGAATGACGGCTTCGAACACGCCATCCTTATTTCCAAACAGCTCGTAGATCGTTCGGCGAGATCCGCCAGCCTCGGCGGTGATCATTTCTAGAGTCGTGCCGGCAAGCCCATGTTCGCAAAACAATTCGCGCGCCGCCTCGATCATGGCTTCACGACGTTTCAGGGTTCTTGGATCAATCTTTTTGCTGTCTGGCACAGGGGTTTTCCGATTCCGCACTTGACGTTTGGTACTGGATAGTACCATAAATTCCGAAATGGTACTGATCAATACCAAAAGGAAGAATCAGGCAATGAGTGTGAAGAAAATCATCCTGCCCCTGTTCGCAGCAGCGATTATCGGTGGCGGTGGATATTACGGGTACTATTGGATGACCGAAGGTCAGTACCATGAAAGTACCGACAATGCGTATCTTCAGGCCGATGAAGTCGCCGTTTCGCCCAAGGTATCAGGCTATGTTGGCGATTTGCGGGTTGCGGAAAACCAGCCGGTGCGCAAGGGCGATTTGCTTTTGACCATCAAGGATGATGATTTCCGCCTTGAACTGGCTAAGGCCAACGCCGCCCTTGAGGCGCGCCGATCGGCGGTTGGCACCATGGAAGAACAGATCACCCTTCAGGATGCGGCGATCAAACAGGCAACTGCGAATGTCGATATTGCGCGGGTCGAACTTGGACGCACCAGCGATGATTTCAATCGCTATGAAGATCTGGTCAAAAAGGGTGCGGCCAGCCGTCAGAAATTCGATTACGCGAAGGCAGACCGCGAGAGCGCACAGGCACAGGTTGCCGCGGCCAATGCGACTTTGGCCGTCGAAAAAGGCCGCCTTGGCGTTTTGCGTGCCCAGAAGATCGAGGCAGAACGCGCCGTAAGACAAGCCGAAGCCGCACGTGATCTGGCCCAGCAGGCGCTTGACGATACCCGCCTTTATGCGCCGTTTGATGGTGTTGTCGGGAACCGGTCGGTCCAGACGGGGGCATTGGTGCAGCCGGGTGAGCAGCTTCTGGTGCTGGTGCCGCTTCCGGGCACCTATATCGTTGCCAATTTCAAGGAAACCCAGATCAGTCACATGGCGCCGGGGCAGAAGGTCTCGGTCGAGGTGGATGCCTTCCCGGATGCCGAGATTGTTGGCCATGTCGCGAGCTTTGCCCCGGCAACCGGTGCGCAATTCAGTTTGCTGCCGCCGGAGAATGCCACCGGCAACTTCACCAAAATCACCCAGCGCGTCCCGGTTCGGATCGAACTGGATGACAGCAAATGGGCCAAGGCACTGCGACCGGGGCTTTCGGTGGTGGTCAATGTGGATACCCGCAATGCCAGTGGCGAAGAAGAAGTCGCCGGTGTTGGTCTTGCGCAAGGGATCGTCCCGACGGCGGAACTTTCGGAGCTTAACTGATGGCAACCGTCAGCCCGACAACAGTGCCGCAATCCGAAACGCGCCCGATGGAAACCGCCCAGTTTATCGGCTGGGTGGCGATGGTCGTGGGCATGTTTCTGGCGATCCTTGATATTCAGATTGTCGCCAGTTCGCTTGAAAACATTCAGGCAGGATTGTCGGCAAGCCCCGATGAGATCGGCTGGGTTCAGACCAGCTATCTGATTGCCGAAGTGGTGATGATCCCGCTTTCGGGGTTCCTTTCGCGCCTGATGTCCACGCGTTGGCTTTTCGTGATTTCAGCACTTGGCTTTACCGTGATGTCGGTGGCGTCGGCCTTTGCCTGGTCGATCGAAAGCATGATCTGGTTCCGCGCCCTTCAGGGGTTTCTTGGCGGGGCGATGATCCCGACCGTGTTTGCCACGACCTATATCATTTTCCCGCCTGACAAACGCAATGCCGCGTCGGTCATGATTGGGTTGATTGCCACCATGGCGCCGACCATCGGACCTACCCTGGGCGGGTTCCTGACGCAGTCATTGTCCTGGCACTGGCTGTTTTTGATCAACGTGATTCCCGGTCTGATGATTGCCGCGATTGTTACCATGACGCTGCGCGTGGATCGGGGTGATATCGGCTTGCTCAAGGATTTTGATCTGCGCGGGCTTTTGGCGATGGCGGTATTTCTGGGCAGTCTGGAATATGTTCTTGATGAAGGGCCCAAGGATGACTGGTTTGATGAAACTGCAATCGTTTACGGCACGATCACATGCGCGATCGCCGGGATCTATTTCTTCTGGCGAATGTTTACCTATGACAAGCCGATTGTGGACCTGAAATCCTTTGCCGATCGCAACTTCACCATGGGCTGTGTGTTCAGTTTTACCCTTGGTATCGGGCTTTATGGCAGCGTCTATGTGATGCCGTTGATGCTGGGTCGGGTGCGTGGCTATGACAGTCTTGAAATCGGCATGGTCATGGCGGTAACCGGCATCAGCCAGTTCCTGTCTGCCCCGATTGCCGGAAAAATGACGGCAAAGTATCCGCCGCGTGTTGTGCTGGGTATCGGGCTTGCGCTGTTTGCGACGGGCCTTGCCATGCATGGTTTCAATACCAGCGAAGTGTCGTTTAACGAATTAATCCTGCCGCAAGTTGTCCGCGGGGCAGCGCTGATGTTTTGCATGTTGCCGGTGACCAATCTGGCGTTGGGAACCCTGCCGCCTGAAAAAATCAAAAACGCCAGCGGGCTTTATAACCTGATGCGGAACTTGGGTGGGGCGATTGGCATGGCGGCGATCAACACGCTGCTTGATAAGCGCATTGATTACCACTTCTCGGTTCTATCCGATCACATCAACCCGGCCAGCGCGGCGTTTCGGGACTATCTGGCGACCCTCACGGCACGCTATAGCGAGATGGGCCTGCCTGATGCGCATGCTGCGGCGATGAAGTTCATTGTTGGCATCGTCAATCGCGAGGCATCGATCATTTCGTTTAATGATGTCTATCTGGCGATGGCAGCAGCCTTTTTGATGGCGTTTCTGTTATTGCCGTTTGCAAAGCCCCCACGCGGTCAGGCGACCGTGGGCGATGGGCATTAACAGGCAGAAACGAAGCGCAAAACGCGGGAAAAGACAGAAAAAGGCCACACACGTGTTCCCCCGACCCCGGCAAGCAGATGCTTGCGTGTGGCCTTGCCGACCCTTGGTAACCAAGGGTCGGCTTTTTTGGTTCGGGCGACTTATAAACAAACAAGCGTCACAAATAAGTTATTCAACTGAAAGTATTTTTACGATAGCATTACCCGACTATAAAAAGCCCGACAGGTCTTATCGCAACGTAGCCTTTGAGACGGAGTGCAAGGGACTAATTTCCACTTCGTTGCGGTTCCAGCTGTGAATAGCTGATTGTTTTCCTGATAAAAATCACTGTGGCCCCACACGTTCCAGGGTGAGATCGCCCGGAACTCTTTTGGTGATATGCCATGTGCATGTCCGAAGGATAGGAGCAGACGATGAAGAAGTTTCTGACAACGGCGGCGGCGGTGATTTCACTGGTTGCAGTCGGTGGTATTGCATCGGCGCAAGATACCGGTTCAGAAGAAAAACCAAATATTCTCGTGATCTGGGGTGATGACATCGGGTGGCAAAACTTGTCATCCTATGGTCTGGGCACCATGGGCTATACCACGCCCAATATCGACCGGATTGCCAATGAAGGCATTCGTTTCACCGATCACTATGCCCAACCCAGCTGCACGGCCGGTCGCGCGGCCTTTATCACCGGGCAATATCCGATCCGTTCAGGCATGACGACGGTTGGCCAGCCGGGCGCGACACTTGGCCTGCAAAAGGAAAGCCCGACACTGGCAGAGCTTCTGAAAGAAGAGGGCTATCGCACCGGGCAGTTTGGCAAAAACCATCTGGGCGACCGCAATGAACATTTGCCAACCGTTCATGGCTTTGACGAGTTCTTTGGCAATCTTTATCACCTCAATACGCAGGAAGAAGCCGAGCAGCGTGACTATCAACGATTTGCCGAACAGTTCGCCGGATCGCTTGAGGAATATGACGCCCGCTTTGGCACCCGCGGCGTATTGCACAGTTTTGCCACCGAAGAAGACAACGACACGGTCGATCCACGCTTTGGCCGGGTTGGCAAACAGATCATTCAGGATACCGGTCCGCTAACCCAGGAACGGATGAAGGATTTTGACGGGGCGGAAATCATCCCGGCGGCGATCAACTTCATGACGGCTGCCAAGGATGCCGACGAGCCGTTCTTTGTCTGGCTTAACACCAGCCGCATGCACCTTTACACCCGCCTGAATGACCAGTGGCGCTACGCCGCAGAGGAATATACATCCGAGGCCGACTATCACGGCAGCGGTATGTTGCAGCATGACCACGATATCGGCGGTGTGCTTGATTGGCTTGATGCGCAGGGTTTGGCCGAAAACACCATCGTCTGGTATTCGACCGATAACGGGCCTGAGCACGCATCCTGGCCACATGGCGCGACTACCCCGTTCCGTGGCGAGAAAATGACCACCTATGAAGGTGGCGTTCGTGTGCCATCCATGATCCGCTGGCCGGGAAAACTGCCCGAAGACAAAATACTGAACGGCATTCAGGGCCATCAGGACATGTTCACATCCCTTGCCGTTGCTGCCGGGATTGATGATCCTGCCGAACGTGTGATGGAAGAAAAAAACCAGTATATTGATGGGGTGAACAACCTGCCTTATTGGCAAGGCGAAACCGACCAGTCGGCACGTGATCACATCTTCTATTATTTCGAAAGCCAGTTGACGGCTGTGCGTGTCGGTCCTTGGAAAATGCACTTCGCGCTCAAGGAAGATTACTACGACAACATGACGCCGCGGAACTTCCCGATGATCTTCAATCTGCGGATGGATCCGTTCGAAAGCTATAGCAGCATTGATTCCTATGGCCACCTTGCGCAGAAGGTTTCGTGGCTGATGCAGCCCGTCAGTGTGCTGATGACCCAGCATCTTCAGACGCTTGGTGAATATCCTCCTGTGCAGGGCGGGGCATCGTTTGACATGTCAAACATGGTTCAGGACTTCCTTGCCAAGGGACGTCAGTAACATGCCAAGATCGACGATCTTTGCGAGGCACATCGTTATGCGATGTGCCTCCATCCTTTCCCTGAGTGTCTTTTTAGTCGCACCACCGGTCAGCTTTTCATATGCGGCGGAGCTGCCGGAGTTTGTCGAGATTTCCGGCGGGACGTTCCTGATGGGGGAAGACCGGATCTATCAAGAAGAAACCAAAATCCATCAGGTGAGCGTGTCTTCGTTTGCAATCAGTCGCACAGAAGTCACCAATGCCCAGTTCCGCAAATTTGTTGAGGAAACCGGGTATGTTACCTCGGTGGAGAAGCCGCTTGATCCGGCGGACTATCCCGGCGTGCCCACGGACCTGCTTCAACCCGGATCGATGGTTTTTGCCCAACCCGCTGGCGCGGTGGATATGGGTGATATCCGAAACTGGTGGCGGTATATCGCCGGGGCAAACTGGCAACATCCGACCGGACCCGAAAGCAGCATCGATGGCCTTGATGATCACCCGGTAACACAGGTGTCCATCGAGGATGCCCGTGCCTATGCCAAATGGGCAGGTGGCAGGCTTCCGACCGAGGCGGAGTGGGAATTTGCCGCGCGTGGCGGTCTGTCGCGCAAGGCGTATGTCTGGGGCGACACATATGACCCAGCCCAGGGCTGGAAAGCCAATAGCTGGCAGGGGCAGTTCCCCGGCGAGGATCTGACCGATGACGGCTATCACGGAACCGCACCTGTCGGGCAGTTTGCGGCAAATGCATATGGTCTTTACGACATGGCCGGAAATGTTTGGGAACATGTCAGCGACTGGTGGGTGCCGGGACATCCTGACAAGGCCCAGACGGACCCAAGCGGCCCGCCGATGAAACTTGCTGCACGTTTTGCCAGCAGTGCAACCGGCCCGATGACCGTTGTTAAGGGCGGTTCATGGTTATGTGCACCAAATTTCTGCCTGCGCTATCGCCCGGCCGCCCGACAACCTGCCGAGGGGCATATCGGGTCCAACCACATCGGTTTCCGCATCGTCAGGGATATGGAGTGACGCGCCGGATCCTGTAACAAAGGAGCAGCATATGCGCTTTACGCAATTTTCGACGCAGCTTTTACAACAGATAGTCTTGGTCTGTGTGATTGGACTTGGTACAGCGCTGACGCATGCGAATGCCCTTGCGCAAACGGATAACTCCGATCTTGCAAAACAACTTGCCAATCCGGTGGCCAATCTGATCAGCCTGCCGTTTCAGGGCAATTATGACAGCGGATATGGTTCGGCTGACGGGGAAAAATATCTGATCAATGTGCAGCCGGTCATGCCAATGCGCCTGAATGATGACTGGAACCTGATTTCGCGTACCGTCCTGCCGTTGGTGCACCAGAACGATATCAACGGCAATGGTGGCACCGATACCGGGATCGGCGATACGGTTCAAAGTTTCTTCTTGTCGCCGGTTGAACCCACCGAAAGCGGCCTGATCTGGGGTGTTGGCCCGGCATTGCTGCTACCAACCGCCAGTCAGAACAGTCTTGGCGTTGATCAATGGGGGGCCGGTCCGACGGCTGTGGGTTTGTTTGCCGATGGCCCATGGACCTATGGCATGTTGACCAACCATGTCTGGGGCGCGGACGAAGGGTCTGCTGCTTCGGCCACAAATGCCAGTTTCTTCCAGCCATTTATCAATTACACCACGCCGAATGCCTGGACTTTCGCACTGAATACCGAAAGCACCTATAACTGGGCCGCCGATCAATGGTCGGTGCCGGTCAATGGCATCGTTTCCAAGCTGACCAGTCTTGGCGATCAAAAAATCAGTGTGGGTGCGGGGGTACGCTACTGGGTGGATAGCCCGGATGCCGGTCCCGATGGATGGGGTGCACGGCTGGTGTTGACGTTCCTGTTTCCGAAGTAACAAGCCAGATTGAATGCCGAATTGGGGATATTTTGAAAACCCGCATCGCGCGTGTGCAATAATCGGAAACAGACGCCAGCACGCGCAACGACAGATCGCATGTTCTTTTTTGAGGGGGAGGGGAGCTGTGAAGGGACCGTCAATTAGTGACCTTTGGGGGATTGCAGGTTTCGGGGTGCTGGCTATTGCGTTGGCACCGTTCGATGCCCGTGCTGCCAACTGCGCAGCCAGTGGCGGGTTGATTTTCGTTGGCAAAACATCTGATAGCGCCAGTTCGGTCTGGCTTTCAGGTACCAGCGCCGGGGCGTTTCGCCTTGATGCACAAGGGTCAACCAAGGATACATGGAATCAGGCGCGGCGCGGTTTGCATCTTACATTGTCGGATGTTGTATCGACCGGAAATGGTGGGACGCACCATCTTTATGACAATAGTGGCGGTGGCTGTCTTCTGGACAGTCAGAACCAGAAAGGCGGGGTGAACCTGCCGCCCATCGGACGATTATTCCCTGATTTTCTGACACCAGAGGTGCCGGTGGTTGTTGATCCGCCCGTTGCGATCAAGCCGCCGATCGGGATTTTGCCGCCCCAAACGATCACACCGGAAATCCCCATCGCCGTGATCCCGCCAATCGGTATTCTGCCGCCGACTGGCATCACGCCCGAGATCCCGATTGCCGTCAAGCCGCCCATCGGCATTTTGCCACCCGATCTGATTACGCCGGAACTCCCGATTGGTGTAACGCCCCCTATCGGAACCTTGCCGCCAACCGGGATTACCCCGGAGCTTCCAATCGACACAAAACCACCCATTGGTGTTCTCCCCCCGGAGCCAATTACACCGGAGCGCCCGATTGGTGTAACGCCCCCCATCGGAACCTTGCCGCCAACCGGGATCACCCCGGAACTTCCCATCGATACAAAACCACCCATCGGGGTGCTGCCCCCGGAGCCGATCACGCCTGAGGTACCGGCGATCACCCCGCCATCGCCAAACGTGCCTGAAACAGTTGCCAATGCGCAGCTTCCAAAGCGCCCGGACGCGTATCTTGCGGACAGTACCTGTGCGATCCTTGAAGGGAATGGATATCTCTATCTCGATGAAAGCGGCGCGATCTTTACCGCGCCGTGCACCTTGGTACGTCAGGGTGGTTACGAGGGGATAACGGTGGCCTCGCTTCTGGAGCAATCCGATGTGCCTTTGACCCCCGGCAGGGACTTTTTCAGTGACCCCTTGTGGAATTTCTGGTCGGAAACGCGCGGGGTTTATGCCCAGGATCGTCGCCATAATCTTGATACCGAAGGTTACAGCGGATCCTTCCTGTTCGGGGTTGATCGCGAAATTGCCGACGATACGGTTGCCGGTATTTCCGCCTCTTTCGAAACCAGCGGGTCTGATGGATATGACGGTGGTCTTGAAACGGCGGCTTATGGTCTTTCGGTCGGACCATATTTTGCCCATCGATTGTCGCCGCAATGGGCGATTCAAGGGTCGCTTGGCTATATGTTGCTGCAAAATGACCTTGAGGTTGTTGTGCTTGAAGGGAATTACTTTTCCCATCAGCTTTCCGCCGCTGCTGCGATCAACGGGCAGTATCGTTATGAAGAATGGTTCCTGCGCCCGCGCTTTGGACTTTCCTATGCCGAAACCTTTGTCGAGGACTATGACCTGAGCGGGACCATCAATGGCACACCGGTGACTGTTGATATCGGGTCGGATCATTTTGGCTATGGTTCGGCGGAAATATCGGGCGAGGCCAGCCGCTATGTTGATCTGGGTGATGATCTTCTTGGGATGCCCTATGGCGAGCTTGGGCTGCACATCGCACTGGATCGTCCCAATGATGGCAAGATCCTGTCAGGTGATCTGCGACTTGAAGACACATCACCTGTGACCGGTACAATCCGGGGCGGGATGCGGTTTTTCTATGAGGACCGGATCGCCTTTGATGTCGGAGCCGGGTATCTCAGTATCGGGCAGAACGGGCTTGATATCTGGGAGGCGAAGGCACGCGTGTCCTTCGCGTTTTGATCCTCAAAAGAAAACGCCCGGGTGGGAGGCCCGGACGTTTCAGCCTTTCGGGGGGAGGCCGAAAGGCGCAAGATGTTGCTGCCGCATCGTGTCTGGGGAGATCACGTGGCTCTCCGTGTGGTGCCACAGAGACACATCCTGCAGGGACTGGATATGTGAACCAATGTGATACAATCGGGCGCTCAAGAAAAGAGATCGAGAACACACCCCCAAACGGTGACACTCTAGCGGATGCCAGCGCGCAAGAAGGCCTGAATGAATTGCCGCTGGAAGATCAGAAACGCCATCAAAAGCGGGGCGATGGTCATGATGGTTGCCGCACTGATCACCGAGATATCCACCCCGGTTTCCGGTGCGCCAAACAGTGATAAGCCCACCGTCAGCGGCCTTGTTTCTGGGGAGTTGGTGACAATCAACGGCCACAGGAAGTTGTTCCAGTGTGTGGCGATGGATACCAGCGCATAGGCCAGATAGACCGGCTTGGCCGCAGGTACATAGACCTTCCACAGAACACCCATCCAGCTGCATCCTTCGATCCGCGCGGCTTCTTCAAGCTCGATTGGCACGGATTTGAAGGCTTGCCTTAACAAGAAAATGCCAAATGCACTGGCCATGTAAGGCAGACCGATGCCAAGTGCTGTATCAAACAGACCCAGCTTGGACACGATGGCGTAGTTTTCGACAATCAGCACTTCCGGCAGAATGAAAAGCTGCAGAAGGACCAGGATAAAGACCGTATCACGCCCCTTGAACTCAAACCGGGCAAAGGCAAATCCGGCAAGGGTACAAAGCACCAACTGACCTGCAAGGATCAGGGTCACAAGCACCACGGTATTGGTAAAATACCCGCCCCACGGCACGGCACCCCAGACATAGACAAAGTTCTCGAAGGTCAGTGGATTGGAAAAATCCAGACCAAGGGCCGTGCCCGATGGTTGCAATGCCGCCCAGGCGGCAAACAGCAGCGGTGAAATCCAGACAATTGCGAGAACCCATGCGCCAAGTGCATCCAGTACCTTGTCGAGATCAGGCAGTTTGAGTGTGGTGTTGGCAGTGACGGTATCTGTTTTCATCGGTAGTGGGTCCGTTTTTCAACCAGTCGGAACTGCGCGACGGCGACAAGGCCAAGGGCCAGCAAGACAAGAATGGTCATGGCGGCGGCATGCGGGCTGTCGAAATAGGCAAATGCCATTTCCCAGATCCAGTACAGGATCAGTTTGGACGCATTGTTTGGTCCGCCCTTGGTCAGGATGAACAGATGGTCGATCAGCTTGACCGAATTGATCATCGCATTGACAAACACAAAGATCGTCGTCGGCATCAAAAGCGGTAGCAACACGCGGCGTGTATAGGTCCAGCGACCGACCCCCTCGATCCGGGCGGCTTCGCGCAGATCCGGCGGGATGGTCTGAAGGGCTGCCAGATAAAAGATCATGAAGAACCCGGCTTCCTTCCAGATCGTCACGATGATCACGGATGCCAGTGCCGTTTCCGGCTGTCCCAGCCAGTTGGTCGGCGATGCGCCAAAGAAGCCGGTGATCTGGTCAATCACCCCAAGATCGGGCGTATAGAAAAACAGCCACAAATTGGCCGCTGCAATCATTGGCAAAATGGTCGGCGTGAAATAGGCGCTGCGCACAAACGATCGCGCCGGGATATGGGCATTGGCCCAAAGCGCCATGACGAGCGCAAAGATAATCGAAACCGGGATGGTGACCCCGGCATAAATCAGGTTGTTGGTCGCAACCGTCCAAAAGGTCGAATCAGCAAACAGATCGCCATAATTTTCAAACCCGGCAAACACCGATGGTCGGCGTGATGTGCCGCGGCTAAACAGGCTGTGCCAAAAAGTCGCAATGGCCGGGTAAAAGGCAAACAGGCTCATCAGGGCCAGTGCCGGGGCGGCCAGCATCCAGCCATAAAGCGCCAGCCTGCGTTTTTGAAGTCGGGCCATTTCATTCATGGTCGGCACGTCCTGCGAAGAAATCAATTAATCAAAATCATCAAACAAAGGCGCCGAAGCGGGGAATATCCCGCTTCGGCGTGCAGATCGGGCGCTCTTAGTGGAAGGCCCGCAGAAGACGGTTGGCTTCGGCTTGCGCATCGCCAAGGGCTTCTTCCGGCGTTTTTTCACCGGTCAGGGCCGCCTGAATGGCGTTGTTCAGACCTTCGCGGACACGCGCGGTGTCATAGGTGGAAAACTCGGCAACCGAAACTTCAAGCTGATCACGCGCAACCAGTGCCGGCGGGAAGTCCGCAACATAGGCCTTAAGCGCGTCGGTTTCGTAGGCATCCGGGGTGACGCCAACATAACCGGTGGCAATCGACCATTCCGCTGCGCGTTCCGGTGCGGTCATGTATTTGATCAGCGCCAGCGATGCTTCTTTCTGCTCATCCGTTGAGTCCTTGAACAGATAGAAGTTGCCACCACCTGTCGGTGAACCCGGCTGCTTGTGTTTCGGCAGCATGGCAACGCCGAAATCAAACTGTGCTTCGCGCTTGACCGCCGACAGGTTGCCGGTTGAATGCCACATCATGGCTGTCTGACCCTGAACGAAGGCCTGACGCAGGGTTCCCCATTCAATGGTGCCTTCGGGCATGATTTTTTCTTCGGTCGCAAGATCGCGCCAGAACTGAAGCGCCTCGACAACCGCCGGATCATCGAAATAGGTCTCGGTGCCATCACCGCTCATCAGTTCCTTGCCATTCTGGATGGCAAAGCACTGGAACATCCAGTACGGATACCCGGTCGAAGGCACCATCAGGCCCCATTTGCCGTCTTTCGAAAGCGCCTTGCCAGTCGTTACCAGTTCTTCCCAGGTCTGGGGCGGCATTTCCGGATCAAGACCGGCTTCGCGGAACAAGTCCTTGTTGTAGTACATGACAATGGTCGAACGCTGGAACGGGATGCCCCAGGTTTTGCCATCGACTTCGCCATTGGCCATCAGCGCCGGATAGAAGCCATTCAGCCATTCCTTGTCTTCGGCGGTTTTGACGACATCATCAAACGGAACAATCAGGTCCTGTTCGATCAGGTCATAGACGTCGATTGAAAACATCACGGAAAGCTGTGCCGGATCGCCGCTTTTGATAGCCGAAACCGCGCGCAGGCGGGTGTCGTCATAGTTGCCGGCATAGATGGCGTTGACTTTGACGTCCGGGTTTTCGGCTTCAAAGCCTTCGATCATGCCGTCAATGACGCTGGTCAGCGGGCCGCCAACAGCGACGGGATAATACATGGTCAACTCGGTCGCAGCAAAGGCCGGGCTTGCCGCCGTTGCCATCAGTCCGGCCGCGATTGCAGCACTGGTTACGATGTTACGCATGGACAATAGTTCCCTGTTAAAGTGTCGAAGTTGCAGTGTCAGGTTGAGAGGTGATCTTGGTAACGTGCGCTGATGTGCCCGGTACCGTCGGTGTCAGACGATGACCGTGTTCGCCATCAAACCAGTGGGCCGCAGCGCCAGCCCAACTGAGCGAGACTTCCGTCCCCGGCGAAATTTCAACGCGACCGGGCAGGCGGGCGGTGGCCCCATCCGTTCCCGGGATCGCGACAAAGACAAATGTTTCTGCACCCAAAAACTCGCTGCCGGTCACGGTGGCGGGAATGCCCCACGGTTGCTGACCAAGCTTGGTCGACAGGATCAGGTCTTCGGGACGGATGCCAAATGTCAGGTGTTTGGCATCAAGTCCGTCGGGGATGACCGAGGTTGGCAGGGCGTTTGCCGGTATAAGCGCCATGGGTGGGCTGCCAACAAAACCGGCGGCAAAGGCGGTGGCGGGTTTAAGGTAAAGGTCGGCGGGGTTGCCAACCTGCTCGATCCGACCGTCTTTCATCAGGATGACGATGTCGGCCATGCTCATGGCCTCGGTCTGATCGTGGGTGACATAAACAACCGTAATGCCAAGGCGCTGTTGCAGGTCGCGGATATCCTTGCGCACGGCATGGCGCAGCTTGGCATCAAGATTTGATAGCGGCTCATCCATGAGGCACAGCGGATGACCGGCAACAATGGCGCGCGCCAGTGCCACGCGCTGACGCTGCCCACCGGAAAGCTGGGCCGGTTTGCGGTCTTCGAACCCTTCAAGGCCGGTGACGAGCAGGGCATCGGTCAGGCGGGTGTTGATTTCATTTTTCTTTGTTTTGCGGACCTTGAGGCCAAAGACGATGTTTTCGGCAACGCTCAGATGCGGGAACAGGGCATAGGACTGAAACACCATCGACAGGCCGCGCTTGGATGGCGGGGTGCTTGTGACGTTCTTGCCATCAATCGCAATGGTTCCCTGATCGGCGGTTTCAAGACCGGCAATCAGACGCAGGGTTGTCGACTTGCCACAGCCCGATGGCCCCAGCAGGACGACAAAGCTTCCGCGCGGAATGTCGAGTGACAAGTCATGCACGCCATTGCCGCCGTTAAACACGCGCGACACAGCATTGATGCGAATAAAGGGGGACTGGTTGGTCATTCGTAACTTTCGCTTTTGGCAATTTGCAGACGCGCGCGAACGTCCTGACGGTCAAATAACGGATCGAAAACGCCACCAGGCGCGCCATCGACCACGATCAGGTCAGGGTCGGTCAAATGGCCGCCCTTGGCCGGGGCCGGGCGGCCGAATTTGGATTGATCGGCAACAAGGATAGAGTTGCGGCAATTGGCGGCAATCGCCTGACGCAGTGAAACTTCGCGATGATCGAAATCGGTAAGCGTCCCGTCGGGCTCAACACCGCCAACGCCAAACAGGCCAAAATCGACCTTGTATTTGTTAAACATTGCCTCTGCCTCGGGGCTGATGACATCGCGATCGGGCAGGCGCAACGTGCCACCGGGAATGACAATCCGGTTGCCGGTATTGTTGCCCAGCGCCATGGCGGCATTCATGTTGTTGGTGATCACGGTCAGGTGGCGATGATCGGCCAGATTAAGCGCGACCAGTTCAAGCGTGCTGCCGATCCCGATCAGTATGGAGGCCCCGTCGGGGATCAGGCTTGCGACATGCAGCGATATGGCATGTTTGGCGGCGATATTGGTGACCTGCCGGCTTTCATAGGACAGGTTCATGCCCGGTTCGCCTGCATATTCAACGCCACCATGGCGTCGGCGCACCAGATTGGCATCGCTGAGCATATTGACGTCGCGCCGCACGGTTTGCGGGGTAACGTCAAAATGCGCGGCCAGCTTGTCAATCGAGATAAAGCTGTCACGGCGCAGGATATCGATGATGTCGCGTTGTCGCGCGGAAATATTCATATGATCGTTCAATTTGTTGTTTTGAACATGAAAACGATCATAGGCGGCTTCGTTGTCACTACGGTTTCAAGTAAGTGACATTCGTGTGAATGTTCCGACGGTTGCAAACGGCCCGGAAATCATGGGTTTGATAGAGCTGATCAAATGAACCACGCCGCCAGATCGCGGGTAGATGTGACGGGGACGGAACAAAAAACGCCGCCCGATCTGGCTCGGACGGCGTCGTGAAGCGTGCAATTGGCGCTTTGCTTGGATCAGAACAGCTTTTCGCGCGGGTCAAAGCGCGGGGCCGGTTCGGCGGCAAGCTGTTCAAACACCTCTTCAAGGGTGTCGGCAACGGTATAAAGGTTCTTGTGGCTTGGGCGGGCAAAGCCCTCCTCAATGATGCCGTCAATCATGTCAAAGCATTTGTCCCAGTAGCCCAGCGCATTAAGGAACACCATCGGTTTGTCATGAATGCCCAGTTGGCGCAGTGTCATGGCTTCAAACGCTTCATCAAGGCTGCCAAGCCCGCCCGCCAGGGTAACGAAAGCGTCCGATCGTTTGAACATCTCGACCTTGCGTTCATGCATGGACTTGCAAATGATCAGCTCGGACAGGCCGGTATGGCCAACTTCGATATCGTCAAGATGGGCCGGGATGATGCCGACAACTGTTCCGCCATTTTGCATGACGCCATTTGCCACAGCGCCCATAAGGCCGATGCGGCCCCCGCCATATACCAGTGTGATGTCGCGTTCGGCCATCATCTTGCCAAATGCGATGGCGTTTTCCATGTGTCGCGGGTCCTTGCCGTCCGAAGCACCGCAAAAGACACAGATTGATTTTATTTTCGTCATGGCGACCTGCCTTGTGTTTTTTGTTTCGCAGGTAGCGGGACGGCGCATGTGGTGCGCTTCGTCCCGTACGGAAAGCGACCATAACCGATCAAATCGCATCTGTGGCAGTAATTTCCGCATAGCAGCATCTGAAATTTAAATGACACGCCTGTGCCCAGATTTGATCGTCTTTGGCCGCATTGTTGCCAATTGGCTGTGGGATTAATCGGCAAGGCTTGGAAACCTGCGGATCGCGCGCTTTTTGTCGCAGGGTTAACAAGTTCTGAACCTGATTGTGGGATGGGTAGTTTTCAATGCAGGAAACTGCGCTCGGCGTAACCATAAAAAGAAGGCAGGACCGCCCAACGTGTTTGTCGATAGTCCTTTCATTCTCGCTATTATGATATCGGGCATCATTGCTGCTGTTCTGATGCTGGCCTTGTGGCTGGGGTTGGAACGCGCGATTGCGCGCCGTCTTGTGCTGGGCGCAATCATCCCGGCGGTCGCCGTTGCGGTACCCGCGGCCATTGGCTTGCCCGAAACCGCGCGTGGGGGTGTGGGGGCGGCACTTCTGATGCTTGTACTTGGTGGTGTCTGTGGCGCGATCATGGATATTTCGCGACTTTCGGAACGCATCTCGATGGGGGTCGCGGGGGTGATCCTGCTGCTGGGTGCATGGCTGGTTCTGGCCGCGCCAGTGAGCGGGCTTTTATACCATCCGACTGCGATCCAGATCGCAGCATGGCTGGCCTTTCTGCTGATCGGGGGCTGCTTCCTGTGGGTGACCCGCCCGGATTTCTCCGAAGATGACGAAGAAGTCGCGAAACCGGCCAAGGGCAGGAAAGCCAAAGGGGCCAGGTCAAAGGCCACCAAATCCTCGGCAGCGGAAGCGACGGTCGATATTGAAAGCCTTGCCAAACCCGGGCCGGTCGCGGTTTTGATGACCCTGGCACTGGGGCAGGGGATCGTTGTGCATCTGTTCGGACTGAATGATTTTGTTGTCTTGCAGGCAGCCCTGAGCGTTGCGCTGATTGTGGCCCTGATTTCTGAAAAGGCGGCACCACAATATCGTGTGGCCGTTTGGCTCGGTGTTGTCGGGGCGCTGATGGCAGGGGCTGCAAGTGCGATGATCATTGTTCCGGCATCCTGCCTTGCCTTTGCCGTGCTGCTGCTGGTGGTGTCCGGCCGTCAGGCATCTGTCCGGTTGGCAGCCCATCTTCCGGGTGATAATCCCGCACAGGCGGTGCTTTTGGGGACGGTCATAAAGGTTGGTGTTCTTGCCTTGCCACTGATCATTGCGGCCCTTGTCGCCTATGTCGGTGCTGAAATGGCGGCAAGAGGTCTCTGAGTGTATGGGTAATGTCCGGCAAGTACTCTGAATCTCTTCATCTTTGCCTAACGGTTGCGCTGTATCGTTTGTTCGTTACGTTATGGAAACTGCGCGCTGAAAGTAGTACAAGTTTCTAATTAACGTGCTCGGACGGGTTGTTTGAGGGGAATATGGCAAACAATTTCAATGTCTTGAGCGCGAGCGGTAGGGCAAGGACCTATTTAACTATAAACATCGTTCAAGGATATTTCCGGTGAAGCGACCCTATATCCTCGTCATTGTCGGCGTTGTATTGATCATTGCAGCGATTGCGCTGAATTATATGCTGACCAAGAGTGCGGACGAAGAAACCGCACCGGCAGTAACACAGGCGCCTTCGGTTACCACTGAAACGACGCCCAGCGAACCGGCATCGGAACCGGACAGCGCGCAGGATGCTGCCGCGCCTGAAATCGCCAATCCAAGCTTTGATGTCGTGCGCATCGGCCCGGACGGAAATGCCGTCATCGCAGGCCGCGCCGAACCCAACAGCACGGTCCGCATTCGCGAAGGTGAAGAGGTGATTGGCGAAGCCACAGCCGATGAACGCGGCGAATGGGTTGTTCTGCCAAACAAGCCGCTGGCAAGTGGCGATCGTGAATTGTCGCTTGAGGCCGAAGACGAGACTGGCAAGGTTGCCAAGTCCGAGGACAAGATCGTTGTTCTGATCCCCGAGGAAGAAGCACCTGCGTCGACACCGGCGCCTGCCCCTGAGAGTGATCCGGCAACCGAAACGGCCGAAGCACCAGCAACAACCGAAACAACAGAAACAACCAAAGCAGCGGATGGTGCAGATGGTGTATCGGCGCAATCTGAGGAAGCTTCCAGCGAACCGGCCAAGGAAAAGCAGCCGATTATCGCGCTTAAGGTCCCGTCCGAAGGTGATGGTGCCGCAACCGTGATGCAGGGTCCCGCACCAGAGGCCGCATCCGCACCCGAAGCGGAAGCAACCGAAACACAGGATCCAAGCCTGCCGCGCCTGTCGATTGATATCGTTGATTACGATACCGAAGGCCGCGTTGCGATGTCGGGCAAAGCCGATCTGGATCACACGGTTCGGATTTACCTTGATAACAAGCATGTTGGCACCGCACCGGCCGATGAAAACGGCAACTGGGCGCTGACCATCGGTGAGCCGATTGAACCGGGCAACTATACGATGCGTGCCGATCAGCTTGACAGTTCGGGTAACGTCACCGCACGCGTTGAAATTCCGTTCGAGCGGGCACGACCCGATCAAATCCTTGAACCGGGGTCACGCTATGTCGTTCAACCGGGCAACAGCCTGTGGCGTATTGCGCGCCGCACCTATGGCGAAGGCCTGAAATACTGGGTGATCTATCATCAGAACCGCAATCAGATCCGCGATCCTGACCTGATTTACCCGGGGCAGATTTTTGCACTGCCGAACGAAGAAATTCAGCAATAAGCATCACTTTTCTTTTCGAGGGGCAAAGCACATGGTAAGTGTGTTTTGCCCCTTTTACGTACTGAACCTAAGTTTGGGGCCAAACATATGACGCGGGTTGCGTTGCCCTTTGTCATCACTAGATGCTAGGGAAGCGCCCGCACGGTACCAAGCGTACCAATTGATATGCCCAACCATGGCAACCAGGGAATTAAGACTTTGAAATCCGTTCTTGTGCCGATCAATCCGGAAGGCTGGAAATTCGTTGCGATCTTTGCAGCGATCACTGTGGGCTTGTTCCTGATTGCGGAACCGCTGGGCTGGATCGGCGTGATCCTGACACTTTGGTGCGCGTATTTCTTCCGCGACCCGGATCGTATTACCCCGATCGACGAAAATCTGGTGATTTCGCCAGCAGATGGCCGTGTTTGCATGATTTCGCAGGCACCGCTGCCCAAGGAACTCGAACTTGATGACAAGACCCCGCGCACGCGTGTGTCGATCTTCATGAATGTGTTCAACGTCCATGTGAACCGCTGCCCGGTCAATGGCGAGATCATTGGCGAGGCCTATGTGCCCGGCAAGTTCGTCAATGCGGAACTCGACAAGGCATCGGAAAACAACGAACGCCAGATCCTTCTGGTGCGTGACAAGGAAGGCCGCGAGTTTGGTGTTGTCCAGATCGCTGGTCTGGTTGCACGTCGTATTCTGTGTGATGTCGGCACCGGGTCACAGCTTAAGGCAGGCGAACGTTTCGGCCTGATCCGATTTGGCTCGCGCGTGGATGTTTATCTGCCAGAAGGCGTGTCACCCAATGTGATTGTCGGACAAACCACGATTGCCGGTGAAACCGTCCTTGCCGATGTCTCGGTCAAGGACAAGGACGCGGCCGTCGGGGAGATCCGCTAATGGCAGGCGGCATCGATCCCATTCGTCGTCCCCGTCGCTTCAAGGCGATGTCGCTCACACGGCTGGTGCCCAATGTGGCAACGATAATGGGCATGTGTGCCGGTCTGACCTCGATCCGCTTTGCAATGCAGGATCGTTGGGAGGCCGCAGTTGCCGCCATTCTGATTGCCGGGATTATTGACGGTCTTGATGGCCGTCTGGCACGGATGCTGAATGCATCCAGCCGCTTTGGCGGCGAGCTTGACAGCCTGTCGGACTTTGTGTGCTTTGGCGTCGCACCGGCGATGATGCTGTATTTCTGGTCGCTGCATGAATTTGGCGGTATTGGCTGGGCTTTGTCATTGCTGTTTGCCGTTTGCATGATGCTGCGTCTGGCGCGCTTTAATACCCAGATGCTGGGCGAACCGGAATTGCCGACATGGGCCTATCGGTTCTTTACCGGGGTTCCGGCCCCGGCAGCCGCGGCCCTTGCGATGTGGCCGATTGTGCTGACCTTCCAGTTTGGCGAAGGCATCTTTGACAGCCCCTATATCGTTGCGCCCTATGGCGTGATTATCGCGGGTCTGATGGTGTCGCGCTTGCCGACATTCAGCTTCAAGAAGGTCAAGGTGCCGCGTGCCTGGGTGCTGCCATTGATGCTGGCGTTCGGGGCGTCGGTGGCGTTTCTGGTATCCTCGCCGTGGCTGACGCTTTCGGTGATTGCCGCGATCTATTTCATCACCTTCCCGCTGTCCTATCGCTCCTATCGTCGCATGGGGGTCGAGAACCAGCAGCGTCGCGATGAGCAGGATGAAGAAGAGGATGACGGCGAGCCCGATGACGACCCGGAAGACGGGTTGAACCGCGTCCATCAAAACTGATCACCCATCAAAAAAGCCGGCAAATTTGCCGGCTTTTTCTTTAATAACGAACAGCGTGTGCTTCCTGAAAGCGTGCTGTTTCCTCTGGCGAGAGAAATTCAAGAAAATCCGCGATCCATGGCAGGTGTTGGGCTGCTGATATTTCTGCATTGATCTTTGCGATCAATGCGTGGCCTGTCGGGGTGGGGCTGCAGGCAAATCGGCCATAGAAAATATCAGGCATACCTTCGATCGGCAGTGCTTTTATCTTTGCGCCTGTAGCATCGCGATCAAACAAATATGTTGCTTCTGTCGGGTAGGCCAAAAACCAGTCGATGCGGCCAAGTGCGAGCATTCGGGTAAAGTCGGCTGTTTGGCGTGTTGCCTGTATGTGACTGCGGCTTTTGTGCGTACGAAGAGCGCGGTCTACCACAGCTCCATAGGATCTGCCTATTTCAATGGCTGTCGAAAACCCGTCCTCAAGAAGCAGCTGCGTCAGGGAGATCTCGTTGTCGTCATTCAGGAAGGCTGCGAATTCGTCCTCACGATTGGCTTCAATGATGACAGACACTGGAAGCACCGGAAATAGTGGTTCGCTGAAGACAAAATCCTTTGCCCTGTCGGGCGTTTCAAGCATGTCCGGCACGCAGACCGCTTTGACATTGTCCATCGGTGTGGCACGCATAAATTCCTGTGCACGTTCGCGTGGCAGCGTCTCGATGAAGATGTTCTGCTCTGACAGGCGTGCAATCAACCAGTCAATCGCGGAGACGCCCATGCCGGCCAGTTCACCGCTGCGTTCGTAGAAGAATGGTGGAATCGCATCGATAGCCCACATGACATCTCCCCGTACTTCTCCTGCTTGCGGGGACTGTTCATGGGGGGACGCAGTGTTCAAGCCATTGCTTGCCGATGTTGGCATGGTCATGAGCGCGGTCGTCATCGCGATAACGGTAATGGCGATGGTCGCCCATGCGAAGGGCCGGTTTTTAACAGAAGAAGGCACAGGCATATAGGTCCGGTTGGGAACAGGGTGATCAACGGCAACCAATTGCCGATGACAGGGCGTTGTAACGTGTTCGGACGAGATTGCATTAGAGATATGTCAAATAGGGTCGTTTCGACAACAGAGGTGCACGCATGGCTGACCTGTGAGTGTTCAAAACACCAGATGCGGTGAATTGGAAAGCGCGTTTAGCGCTGAGACTGTTCGGTTGGGCTGTATTCCAAACGGGCTTCGAAATGTTCGGAATGGATGTACTGGTCGCGCGCGGCATAGAACCATTCACGGTCGCCGGGACCAAGCCATTGGGCATAGAACTCTGTCCAGGGCATGGTCGGGTTTTCTTCGATGATGGTGTTGATTTTCGCAATCGTCTGCTTGCCGAGCGGTGTGTTCGCGCAGCCAATGGTGCCTTCAAGCAAGGTGGTATTGCCGGCAATTGGCAGGGCCTTGATTGCAAGTTCTGGCGTTAACAGACGGCGGTAATATTCTGCCTCGGACGGGAAATAAAGCGTCCAGTCGATCCTGCCAAGGTCAAGCATGCGGACAAACTTGGTATCCTCTGCGACCTGCATGACCTGATTGGTCTCGCGGAACTGGTTGATGTGTGTATCTACATTTCTGCCATAGGCACGTCCGATGCGGATCGCTGCTGAAAGGTTTTCGTCGCCCAGAATCCTGTCGAGTTCGATGTGACCCTCGTCATTGAGATACGGGGTAAAGCGGTCCTCATCTTCCGCCCGAATGACGACCGAAACCGGCAGATGCAGCAAAACGGTATCGGCAAAAGTTATATATTTGCGTCGTTCCGGGGTGGGGATCAGTGTTGTTGAGCAGCGCAAGTCCCCGTCGCCGTTTTTCATTTCGGCCAGAAGACGGGCAAGGGGCACAAGCAGTACATCGTGATCGTATTGCGGAAGCTGGGCGGCAAACCAGTTCTGGGTATCGGCGGCATAGCCGCTCAGTTTGCCGGACTCATTGATGAAAGCCGGTGCAAAGGACGGGACAGCCCAGACAAGGGATTGATGATCTGGTGATGTGTCTTCGGCCACAGCCCCATGGGGCGTGAGCACACTTAACAGACCTAGTGTGCAGGTAAGTCCAAATGCCAGTGATCGTGCTTTATGCCAATGGGCCCATGCCATGAAATACCTTTGTTCCCGCGAGAAAACAGCTTTGAAAATGATTTCTAGAATACGTTTAGAATTCTTAGCAAAGTGTGTATCGCATGCCGCATTCATACAAATTCCAAAGCCAAATGTCACATGGTTATAATAAAGTGATTAATGTGGTTTTTCAAAGGCTGCGCGATACATGTGATGTCGCAGTCCAAAAAGAACCGGCCCCCAAAAAGGGGGCCGGTCTAACCGCGCGGCGGGGTCGGGGGAAAATGTCGCGCGGCTATGGGGTTTAAGGACTTGCTGACCTGTTTTATGGCGCCTGCTTCTTTGACCTGCCAAACCAGGCTGATACGGCAGATTTCAACCGTGATCCGATATTCATGTTTCGGATAAGGTTGCCGAGCTTGTGGCGCATCATCAACGCACAAGGCGTGAAGATCAGGGTCAAAGCAGTCGCAAAGGCCAGGCCAAACGCGATAGAGGTCGAAAGCTGAACCCACCACTGCGTGGAAGGTGCACCGACCGAAACATCGCGGGCGGCAAAGTCGATATTGATCTGCAAGACCATCGGTACCAGACCTAGAATGGTCGTGATCGTGGTCAGCATCACCGGACGCAGACGTTGCGCACCAGTTTGCAGGATGGCGGCCTCGATGCTGCTTGCGGTGTGCTTGAGCCGGTCAAACGTATCAATCAGAACGATGTTGTTGTTCACCACAATCCCGGCAAGCGCCACAATCCCGATCCCGTTCATCACAATCGAGAAGGCCTGCCCGGTGATCATCAGTCCCAGGAACACGCCAGCCGTGGACATGATGATGGCGACCATGATCATCAGCGAACTTGAGATGCTGTTAAACTGCGTCACCAGAATGATGAACATGATGAAGAGCGCGATCGAGAAGGCGTTTTGCAGGAATTCAGCAGACTTTTTCTGTTCTTCGTCCTGTCCTTTGAATTCAATCGAAACGCGCGGATCAAGTTCAAGTGTGCTCATCCACTTCTTGACTTCACCCAGTTTGGTATCGACCAGAACCCCTTCCTGCACGTCGGCCTTTACGGTCAGTGCGCGGCGGCTGTCAACGCGGGTCAGCGTGCCGGTTTTGGGCTTGGGCGTGCGTTTGATAAAGTTCGACAGCGGCACCAGACCTTTGTCGGTCACGATCTTGAGGTTTTGCAATTCCTCAAGCGAGCGATACTGGGCCGGATAGCGTCCGACAATATCAATCTCCTCGGTTGAGTCGTCCGGGCGATAGGTCGAGAAATTGATGCCATTGGTCACCAGTTTGACGACATTGCCAATCTGGTTGATGTCAGCACCAAATTTCAGGGCTTGTGCGCGGTCAACGCTGTATTCCCAGTCAATGCCCGGGGGGGACTTCCCGTCTTCGAAGTTATAAAGCCCGCCCATTTCCTGCAAACCGGTCATCAACGTGGTCGCGGTTTGATCAAGAAGTTCGGGATAGAAGGAACGTAGCTGGATCTGGATGTCCTTGCCTTGTGGCGGACCTGCTTCCTGGGCGCGGACCTCGATCCGGATACCGGCCAGATCAGCAGTTTCGGCCAGAATGCGTTTTTCGATCTCGGTCGCCTTGGGGCGGGTCTGCCAATCGGCGTATTCAAGCTGAACCACACCAATCACGTCTTCGGCTGCTTCATTGCCACCCGCGCCCGAGCCGGACCGGGCATAGACAGTATCAAACCAGTTTTCGCCTTCGTGATGGGTATCAAGGGCAAGAATACGGTTTTCCACCTCACGCAACAGGGTGTCCTGCTGATAGTAGGACATGTTGCCACGTGCGCGCACCTGAACAACGGCGACTTCGGGTTCGACCGCCGGGAAGAATTCAACGCCCTTGCCCAGCTGTCCAAATGCTGCCCAGACCGAAACCAGCACAACAAAGGCGGCGGGCACAATCAGCCAATAGAACCGCAGGCAGCCCTTGAGCATCCGGACATAAACCCCGGTGCCACCTTTGACCTTTTCGATGTCATCGCCATGGTCGGCGGCGATGGCTTCAAGGCTTTCGTTGTTTTGGCTGCCCGGCCTGCCGAACCACGCGCCAACGGTTGGCACGAAGATCAATGCCATGGCAAGCGATGCCGTCAGGGTGAACAGCACCGTGATCGGCAGGAATTTCATGAATTCCCCGACAATATCGGGCCAGAAGGCCAGCGGCAGGAAAGCCGCAAGGGTGGTTGCCGTTGATGCAATGATCGGAAGCGCCATGCGTTTTGCCGCAAGCGGGTAGGCCTTGCTGCGATGCAGGCCTTCGATCATTTTACGATCAGCATATTCCGTGACCACAATGGCCCCGTCGACCAGCATCCCGACGGCAAGAATAAGACTGAACAGCACGACGATATTGACCGTCATGCCCAATGCCCACAGCACAAGGATCGCGGTCAGGAAGGAGCCCGGAATGGCAAGCCCGACCAAAAGGCCAGAGCGCCAGCCAAGGGCCCAGATCACCACAACCATCACCAGCAGGATCGCAAGGATCACACTGTTCTGAAGGTCGGTCAGCATCGTGCGGATATCCGATGACTTGTCCTGCGAATAACTGACTGTCAGGTTCGGCGGGAAGCTTTCCTGGGCTTCTGCGGTGGTGGCCTTGATGGCATCGATAACTTCGATGATGTTTTCGCCAACACGTTTGGAAACCTCGATCGCAATCGCCGGTTCGCCGTTCAGGCGGGCAAAGCTTTCGGCATCCTTGAAGGTACGGCGCACCTCGCCAATGTCGCGGAAGCGGATGACGGAATCACCATCAACCAGAAGCGGCATATCAAGAATGTCATCAACGCTTTCAAAAAGACCGGGCACCTTGATGTTGAAGCGTCCGTTACCGGTATCAACGGCGCCGGCCGCCACAAGCGCGTTCGAATTGCGCACCAGTGTCACGATATCGACACCGTTCAGGCGGTAGGCCTCGATCTTCATCGGGTCGATGATGAATTCGACCAGTTCTTCACGGTCACCGGCCAGGTTGGCCTCAAGAACCGCAGGCAGGCCTTCAATCGCGTCTTTCAGGTCACGTGCCATGCGCAGCAATGCACGTTCAGGCACATCACCGGAAAGCGTAACAACCAGAACCGGGAACAGCGACAGGTTGACTTCGTGAACTTCGGGGTCATCGGTGTCGTCAGGCAGCTCGGATTTGGCGATATCAACCCGTTCGCGGACATCGGCCAGTGCTTCGTCGATCTCGACGTCAGAATAAAATTCAAGGGTTACGGATGCGCCGTCCTGATAGGACTGCGAACGCATTTCCTTCACCCCTTCGATGGACCGAAGTTCCTGTTCCATCGGGCGCAAAAGAAGACGTTCGGCATCTTCGGGTGAAACACCGTCATGATGCATGGTGACATACAAAACCGGGATTTGCACATCCGGGTCGGCTTCCTTGGGAATGGCGTTATAGCCTGCCCAGCCTGCAGCCAGCAGCAGAATAAGAACCAGAATGACGGTGCGCGACCTGTTCAGCGCGTGATCAATCAGGGACATGTCTTATCTCCTCATGATACGCGCTAGTGCGCGGTGTTTTCTGAAAGGGTCTGGCCGTTTTCACCGGCCCCTGAAACAGGCGAGTTTTCATCCTGCATGATGGGCAGGCCATCCTTGTCTGTTTCAAGGTGGACAACATTGGCGGTTGCACCTTCCTTGACCCAGTCATGGCCAACAACGATCAGCTCAAACTCTTCGGGAAGGCCACCGATCCAGATGCGGTCGCGGCTGCCGCCCTGCAGTTCGACCGGCAGAAAATCGACCTTGTTGTCATCAACAATGGCGCGAACACCCAGTTCGCCCTCGTCATTGAGTGTCAGTACAGAAGACGTCACCTGATGGGCGCGTTTGGTGCCGACCGGAATTTCAAGCTGGGCGGTCATGCCATCGGGAATGCGCAGATCGGCATTTTCCATTTCGACTTCAACACGGAAGGTGCGGGTGTCATTGTCCGATACGCGTGCGGTATAGCGCACAATACCGTCATGCGTACTGCCATCAAACAGCGTGACTGTGGCCAACTGCCCAAGATCAATCGCGCGGATGGAATGTTCGGGCACATGGGCAACGACAAGCATCGGGTCGCCCTGAATAAGCGTCGCAAGCGGATCACCAATCGAAAGAAGGTCTCCGACCTCGGCCGGGCGTTCTTCAACAATGCCGTCAAATGGCGCGCGGATTTCAGTATTGCCAAGTTCCGTGCGCGCAATGGTCAGATCAGCCCGTGCTTCCTCGAGCAGGGCAAGCGCCTGCGCGACGCCGGTTTTGGAGCGATAATTCTTCTGGGCCAGACTTTCAGCAGCGGAATGTTCAAGTTCGCGCTGGGCCACAAGGGCACGGGCCTTGGCAACACGGGCCTGACGGTCGCCAATGTCGAGACGGGCAATCAAGTCGCCTTTCTGAATGGCTTGACCCTTGACCGCGCCGATTTCAACGACACGGGCTTCGGTTTCGGCACGAATTTCAACAGAAATGACCGCTTCGGTGCGTCCGGTAATGCGCAGATGATCAACGTGATCAACCGCTTTGCTGGTGATGGTTCGCACACTGGCCAATGGCTTGGCGGTTTCGCTTTCGCTCGCGGTGTCGTTTGCTGCGGTCTGATCGGTCGCATCATCTCCCGTCATATAGGAGCTGCCGATCCATATAACGGTCCCTACGACCAGCAGAATAGCGATCAGTCGAGAAGCGTTCATTGTTCTGTTCCCTCAAATATTCCGTTGCCGGAATGCGTCAGTGGCAGTATCGGGCGCGTCTTGCGCTCTGTGTTTCCTCGCCATGCAATCTTGCGTGCTGCTTTGGCATCGGCCTGTCAGGATTTTTTGGTCTTGCGACTTTTCAGTTCATCAAGCAGGCCTTGCTTGTTTTCTCGAATAAACTTCAGCGTTGCGTCACACATGGCCTGTCCCAGCCCGGCAACAAAACAACATCCCGGTTTGAGTTCGCCATTTTCATCGCGGACATTCGATTTTTGATGCGCCGGTTTGTCGGTGCTTTCCGGATCAATCTGCTGGCTCATCAACTCGTGACGTGCGGCAAACTCGTCAATCAGTGCTTCGGTCAGCTCGATGGGCATTTCCTCGGCAAAGGTCAGCATGAACAGAATGTCGGACCGATAGCGATCTTCAGCCGGTCTTGTTTGCAAAAGGGTGCGCAGGAATGTGCGGCGCCCTTCTTGCGTCAGTTGATAGATCTTCTTGTCCGGTCTGTTTTCCTGTTCATGTTCAACAAATGTCACCAGACCATCCAGGGTCAATTTGGTCAGTGCAGGATAGATCGAACCAAGGGACGCAATTTGAAAATGACTGAAGGTGCCATCTTCAAACATCTTGCGGATTTCATATCCTGTTGCCTCGCCACCCATCAGGGCACCCAGACATAAAGTACGTACGTCCATCTTGTGTTCTGTATCCTTGTTTACGCATCCGGGACTGAGTATGCCGCGGCGGGGGAAGTTACCAAAACGACTATATCAATCCGATATATATCGAACTATCATATATCAATTCGATATAGTCAATTAAATATGATGGAACCTTTTGTGACAGCCCTTCAATCTGGACGAAGCATGTTTGGTTCGTGTTACAACATGATTGTTGTGATGATCGGACGGGGTCGGGGTATCGGTGACCATCGAGTGATCACTTTCGCAAAGTCGATCCCGGGCGGCGTCCGCCTGTGCATAATCGGACGCCGATAGTGTCCGGCTGTGTATATTGAAACGATATAGTCGAGCGGGCCGGACATTGTTCGTCGTCTGAAGATCCATCTGAAAAATCAGGAGCATGCCGGAATGACCGGTTGGACGTATTATGTAAGCGCTGTGGTCGCAGCCGTCGGCGTCGCACAGGCGGTGTTTCTGTGTCTTATTCTGCGGTCCGAAGGTTCGCGTGCCTTTGGGGCCAACCGATGGATGATGCTGTTTATTGCTGCTGTCGCGCTCAATCTGATTGAGGATGTGGCTGAACCTTTAGTCTCGGCCGATATGGGCGGGCTGCTTGATCTGTTCTTTAGTCCGATCAATTTTGCGATTGCGCCTGCGGTCTACCTTTATTTCCAGGAAATTTCGGGCAACCCGTCGCGCCGCCCGTGGGGGCATTTCATCTTGCTATTTGTGGTGTTTAACCTGACCGCGTGGGTTGTCACACATAATGGTGGTAGGACCGTTTGGGCAGGGCAATATACGATCGCGGAATTCGTTGATGCCTTTAGCTGGGGTGCGATCTTTATCCAGATAACGATATATATTGTCCTGTTGTGGCAGGTGGCTGGCCGCTATTTGCGCAAGACCGAAGAGCAGCTTGGTGCGGATCGCAAGGCCATGCAACGCTGGATTGGCGTGGTTCTGGGTGGCCTGACCTTCGTGTTTGTTACGGTCGCGGTAAGCAAGATTGTTGAGCTTTACTTGCCCGATAATGCCGAAATGTTTGGCACCGAGATCGCGTTTGCACTGGTGCTGTTTGCCATGAGTTATGAAATCGCCACGCAGCCGGCGGTGTTTGTCATGGCTGATTGGCCATCAGATGATGCCTTGGATGATGCCAATGAAGCCGGCGATGTGCAAAGCCAAACGGCCATGTCACCAGACGAAAATCCGCCCGTGCAAATAGCTCGGACGGATCAGCGCGTGCCTGACGATGCAACCCCGCGTCCGTTGCTTGATCCAGATGGTGTAGAACGGGCTTTGGTGCGCCTTGAAGACATTCAGGCGCGGGGGGATATTCTTCTGGACCCGCTGGTGTCGTTGCCGAAACTGGCGCGTGCGGTTGGCATAACACCCAATCAGCTGTCCTATGTGCTTAATCATCATGTCGGCAAAAGCTTCTTTGATTTCGTCAATACCGCGCGCATTGATGAAGCACGGTCGGTTTTGGTGCTTGAGCCTGATCGTACCATTCTTGATATCGCGCTAAGTGTCGGGTTCAATTCGAAATCGACTTTTAATCTTGCCTTCAAAAAGATTACCGGAGAAACACCAAGCGCCGTGCGCGAAGCAGCGCGCCGGGGAACAATGCTTGCTGCCGATGCGTCCGAACCGCCAATTGAGGGACCGGATCAACAGCATTGGACGCCAAAGATTGGGTGATCGCGGATGCTGTGGCCTCTTTTTCCCAAGGGGGCATTCATGCAGCAACCACGTTTTACCATTCAACCCAGTTTCAATTCTGCAACAGACGAACACGCGGCGAAAGATTTACAGCGCATCCAGCGCTACCGAAAATGGACGCTTCGCCTTGGTGTTGTGCTGCTTTTGGCGTTGGTTTGTTTTACCCGTGCAGGATTTGATCGCAGCAGTGTATGGCACCACGTTATCGAGGTTATCGGGATGATGGCGATCATGGTCTGCATCGTGGGGCGGGGCTGGTGTTCGCTTTATATTGGCGGGCGCAAAAAGACCGAACTGGTGACGTCCGGTCCCTATTCGATGTGTCGAAACCCGCTTTATGTTTTCAGCTTCATCGGTGCATTTGGCGCAGGTGCCCAGACCGGCAGTATTACCATCGGGCTGGTCTCGGCAGCTTTGTGCTGGGCGGTGTTCCGGCATGTGGTGCTGCGTGAGGAGGCCATGCTGGCGGAACGGTTTGGCCAAGCATTCAAACGCTATGTGAATACGGTTCCGCGTTTTCGCCCGACATGGTTCCGCTGGCGTGACGAGAAAGAGATTTCGTGCCGACCGGCCCTGTTTTTGGCCACCACCCGCGATGCGATGTGGTTCTGGATTGCCATTCCCGTGTTGGACGGTGTCAAAATCCTGCAAGATCACGGGTGGCTGACACCGGTGATCTGGCTGCCATAAATCCATAATCATATGCAGGGCAGAGGTGTTGGGAAGCGATCAGTTGATAGCGTTCTCTGCCCGGGTTGCCTAATGCAGTCTACCTTTCGGCTTGGCATGACATCAGGCGGCGGCGTGATCCGTTGGGCTGCCGCCAAAGGATTTGATCATTTGATTGCGCTCATCCTCACGCAGCGGATCGGAATCAAGGGCAAGGGCGGCTTCAAGCACCTGCGGTTCGACCATCAGGACGTCAATACCGTCCTTCATGTCGTCCTTCGCCCAGAGATGGATATGGCATTCCAGCTTGATATAGCTGCGCATCGCGGCATCGGGATCAAGTTTTTCCAGGGTGTCGACTTCATACTCGCCAGGCGAAAGCAATCCGGCATGACCGGGCAAATGGAACGGATGAAAGAACGTCACCGTACGATGGGTTGTGCGAGTTATGCTCATAGCATGGCTCCTTCGAGCATCCGAAAGATGACCGTTGACGGTGCGGATCTGGTTTTGTTTTGAGTGTTCACCCCTTTGGGGCGGTTTAAGATCCGCAATCCCCGGTCTCTTCGGGTCATTCGGTAGGGCGCCGATGCCTGTGTCATATGCTCGGGACGCACAGGCATCATTTGGGCTGGCGCCAATTTGTCACCCTGCCTGCGAACAGGCACGGTGTATACATTATATATGGGGATTTTCGGCCAAAACACAACGTTTGGCACAAATATGTGTACCATCCAGGCATGACAAACGCGCGCTTGAATTTGGCGGGTTTCAAGGGATGGCTGGCTCAACGATGCTCAGGGCGGTCCGGATCTGCATCCCGTGTCATGGCAATATCGAGATCAACCGGTTTGATGGTAAGAATGCGGTCGACCATCATGCCGTTATGTTTGTATTTCAGATGCAAATCGGTCGACACCCTGCGATAGGCCGTAATCGAAACGCCTTCGATCAATTCTTCGGTGGTGTCGACGACATAGCTTCCCGGCGGAAACAGATCGCTATGTCCGCGCAAGTGAAACGGATGCGCAAAGGTCACCGTTTTGTGTGTCATCCTGCTGTGCTGCATGGCATCAGCCCTTTATGAAACGGGAAACGTGCGTTTCCTGCATGTTCATGATGTTCGGAAAATTCGGCCAGAAAAGGCGATGGCGGAGGATAACCTCCGCCAGCACGGTATCAGTCATTCGCGCCTTGATGCGCGGTCGGTTTGGTTTCGGCAGGGGAAGTTTCGGCCTTTGGCTTTGCGGCAGGGGCCGCTGCGGTATCTGACGATTTTGCACCCGGCTTCGCGCCCGCGTTTGCGTGGCTCTTCGAAAAACTGCGAAATGACATGATTTGATCTTTCCAATTGCCGGTGCAAAGCGCGCCCGCTAATGGAGAGATGGTGTGTGTGCGGGCAACTAGCAAATGCGCCAATTGGCATGCAGCGGGATTTATCGCCTAAATGCGCGGGAAAGGCTCGCTTATTTCGGATAAAATATATTTTCTGATCACTGGCAAAGTGCGGGTGCGGGCTCACACCCCGCGCAGGTTGCCCCAGACATGCACGTGCCATTGCGGCAAAACCCGTACGTCAAACCATTTGCGCTTTGCGACTTCATCGACCAGCCAGCGATACCGTTCGGTCAGGCCGTCGATATCAACACCGTCCGCGCCATCCGGGTGCGGTTCGGCGGGCGTTGTGTTGACCGGTTGCAAACAGACTGGAACGCCAATGTGAAGGTTCCTCACATAATCGGCAAACATCAGATCGGCCGCATCACGCACCGGGAATTTGAGGGTAATCGCCGGGCCGTTCAGCATGCCATTGGCCTGTGCGGCATCCATGCAGGCCTGCAATGCGTCCTTATCAAAACTGGTCGAGGAACTTGGTGGCTTTGGGCTGATGGTCAGGAAATTAAGGTCGGCAAACCAGTCCTTGGCGATGCTGCCCTGGGTTTCGATGGCAAAGGTAAAACCTTCGTCCTTGCCCATGGCGATCAGTTCCCCCAATGGCTGGATGGCCGGGTTGCCGCCCGACAGCGTAATCAGGATCGGTTTGCCACCGGAAAGCGTTTTGACTTCGTCCAGAACTTCGGTCGCAGACATAGGTTTCCAGTCGGCGCGAAAGGCCGGATCAACCGCATAAAGCGTGTCGCACCACGAACAGCGGAAATCACAGCCGCCGGTGCGGACAAACACTGTCGGCATGCCAATCAGCGCGCCTTCGCCCTGCACGGTCGGGCCAAAGATTTCCGAAATGCGGATTTTACCGCGCGCATCGGAAAGGTCGGCAAGGTTGGGGTCGTGCGCCGTCATGGACGATATTCCGCCCAGGTTTTTGGCGTTTCGGACACGCGCACAGCCGATACTTCCGGCCAGCGATCATGCGCCCATTCATAGAAAAACAATGCCAGACGTTCGGCGGTCGGGTGATCGTGCCCAAGAACCTCGTTCAGGTGACGGTGATCAAACGCGTCATCGATCAGGCGTTTGAGCGGGCCCAGTTCGCGGTAATCGCGCACAAAGCCGCGTTCATCAAGCGTCGCACCCTTCAGCTCCACCTCGACGATATAGTTATGGCCATGCAGGCGCGCACATGGGTGGTCTTCTTCAAGGCCGCTTAGTTGGTGGCTGGCGGAAAAGGCGAATTGTTTGGTGATGGTGAACATCGGTTTTCTTTCGGTGTCGTCCATTTTTCCCAGCACGAACATGCGGATCGAGGTCCCCGCGTTCGCGGGGATGACGGTGCCAAATCAGGCGGGTTTGCAGTCGATCCGTCATGCCAGCTTCGGCGGGCATCCATGGTGCAGGAAATGGAAAGTGTTACTCGGCCGCGCTGGAGGTGGCTTTCGTTTCGCCTTTGGCAAACTTGCGCGCCATATGATCGGCGCGGGCCTGCTTCCAGTAATCGCGATCGACATAAACGGTCGTATCCTTGACGCGCGCCAGTTCAAGCGCCTCGCGCCGCTCGACACAGGTGCCGCATCGTCCGCAATGGGTTTCCCCGCCCTTGTAACACGACCACGTCAGATCGACCGGCACGCCCAGTCGGCCCGCCTCGGCAGCAATGTCTGCCTTGGAGACCTTTACAAACGGGGTGTAAAGCGAGACGTCCCCGACACCTTCAAGCGCATGGTTCTGCATGGTTTGGAAGGCATTGATGAAATCGGGGCGGCAATCGGGATAGATGAAATGATCCCCGCCATGAACGGCTGTGGCAACCGCATCGGCCCCGGCACTGGCAGCAGCACCAAAGGCCACAGACAGCATGATGGCATTGCGGTTCGGCACCACGGTAACGCGCATGGTTTCTTCGGCGTAATGGCCATCGGGCACATCAATTTCATCGCTGGTCAGCGACGATCCGGAAAGAAGCGCACCCACAGGTGTCAGATCAACAATGTGATGCCGGACGCCAAGATCACGCGCCGTGCGGGCGGCGAAATCGAGTTCCTTTTTATGGCGCTGGCCATAATCGAATGAAATCAGGGAATGGAGCTTGTGCTCGACCGCGACCTTATAGGCCAGCGTGACGGAATCCAGCCCGCCAGAGCAGACGACAATCGTCTTCATAATGATCAGTCTTTCGTGTTTTTAACCTGGTGCTACGACAGGGGAAGGATCATCCTTCCAAGGGGGCGGGGTTTGCCATGGCGTGTGCCCGAACGCAAGCAAAAATCCACGCATGAGGCCATGCAGGACGCGCAGGAATGCTTGGTTCCTGATGGAAATCAGGTGTCAGACGGCGGGCTTTATCACGCGCGTGTGCCGCTAAGTACGTGAAAACAAATCGGGACCTGAAAATGGCCGTCTTCGATATAAGGGGCCAATGTTTCAAACATCGCGGCATTGATCGCGCCGACTTCCATGTCCGATGACTTGCGCAGGACATTGCCAAACAGCATATCCATTTGCGGTTTCCAGAAGGGGGCTGTTTCGGGAATGCGGCCCGCTGGGCTGTGGCTGGTGGCCTCGATCCCGGTAAAGCCTGCATTTTCCAGACGCATCATCGACTTGTCCGCATCGCCAAAGCAAAACGGATCAAGTCCGGCTTTATCAAAGCCGATGCCCAGAATATTGCCCAGAACGGCATCCATGGCGGCGAACAGGGGATTGTCGATCAAGGGGGCCCATACCATGAAAACGGCCTTGCCGCCGGGGCGCAGAACACGAAAAGCTTCGCGAAGCGCCTTGTCCGGGTCATCGCAAAACATCACGCCAAAACGGCATGATACGACATCAAAGCTTTGATCCTCGAAGGGCAGGTTTTCCATATTGGCCGGAATGGCCTTGATGTTGGAAATTTCGTCTTCGGACGCGCGTTCCATCAGGGCGTCGCACATGTCGGGCACGATATCGGATGCGGTGACAGTTCCGGTCACGCCGGGGATGTTGACCTGGTCTTCCTCACTGCCGCCACCCAGCGCACGGGCAAAGGAAAAAGCAGGTTCCCCAACCCCGGACGCCAGATCAAGGACTTCAAGCGGGGCACCATTGCGTTTCTCCGAAAGACCCTTGAGGTCCGCTGTCTCGATCATATGGCGATTGATTTTCTCGGCCGCAGGCGCCAGGCGTTCCGCCCAGGTGATCCAGTCAGTCGAGAGGTTTTGCCAGGTTTCGGAAGTCGGGGTGGTGGTCATGGTCGGTCAGCTTCCCTTTGGGTTGGGCTATGACCATAAACTTAAATCCACTGCGGTTTAAAGGATGTTTTGCAGCGCAATGAGGGTAAGAAGCCCCACGCCATCGCGCAGGGCTCCCTACACAAACTGAAAGGCGGCTCTTCAACCTTCCAGCAAGCGTAACAGGTTCTGGCGCATTTCGCTGATGCGACCAAGGATCGCAACGCTCGTTCGGGTCAGAATTTGGTTGGAGGCATAGTCGGTCAGTTCCGCTGCAACATCGAGATCAAGCAGGCTGGAACGTGCTTCTTCGACATGCTGCAGTGTCGCAGTAAGGTTGGTGCTGGCAACGTCCAGGCGGTTCTGGTTGGTGCCAATATTTGTGCGTGCGCGCTGAATGTCATCAATCGCACGGGTAATGGTTTCAAGCGCCTTGCGCGCCTTGACCGTTGAGGCAATGGCATTCTTGCCCAGATCATCAAGACTGGGTTCAGTGCCGGTCTTTCCGCTGCCAAGGGTTGCGCCATCCACAGCAGTCATCGAGATCGCAACCTGATCCGCAGCCGTTGCCCCGCCACCGACCTGCAAGTAAACCCGATCAGAAAGCTTGTTGCCCCGATCTTCAGTAACGGAGAGTACCGGCGAGGACCCAAGAACCTGCGCACTGGCTGATCCATCTGCACCGGCACCGTCAGCACCCTGCGAAAGGGCGTTGGACACCGTGGTACCGATGTTAAAGTTCAGATCGACCTTGACCCCGAGCGTGTCGAATTCAAGGCTTTGTCTCGCGCTGATTTCAAGTGCCTTGGCCCCGCCGGTGGCATAGTCGGTGATGTCGATGCTTTGCGAGCGGTGCGAAGCGGTGCCATCAATTTCGGACGAAGCATTCAGCATGATCCTGTCGCCGGTTTTGATCAGGTCAAACCGAACACTGTTATCGCCAAGACCGTCTTCGTCGTTATCGCCAGCCCAATAATTGTCATTGGTAATGGCAACATTGGAAAAGCCATTGGCGTGCGACAGGGCATTGGCCGTGCCGCCAGCTTCAAGATCGGAGTAATCAAGCGAGACATCGCTGCCATCGCCCAATAACTGGATGCCGTTGAAGCTGGTCGAGGACGCGATGCGATTGATCTCATCGCGCAAACCAGTGAATTCGTCATTGAGAAACCCGCGTTCGGTATCCGGCAGGTTTTCCGATGCGGCCTGAACGGCCAAGGTTTTCATACGCACCAGAATATTATCAATGGTGGCCATGCCCCCATCTGCAATCTGGAGCATGGAATTGCCGTGCCCCACATTGACAATTCCCGATGTAATGGTCGAGGCCGTTGAATCCAGCCGCACCCCGATAGCCATAGACGTTGCATCATCACGTGCGGAAACCACACGCTGTCCTGATGACAGTTTCAGAAGCGATCTGTTCGTCGCTTCTTCGGCGCGTGCCAGATTGCGATGTGCAAGATTGGCCGCGTGATTGGATAGAATATTTAACGCCATGTCGCAGTTCCTACCTGAACAAGCAAAACAAATGGTGGCGGCGATCCGGACCCCTACATGAGGCCAACTGCGCAAAAGGTTAATTAGAGAAATATGAAATTGCAATAGCTAATATTAGAAGTATCTCAAAAGTAAGTTATTGAATAATAATGATAAATTAGTCTCCTATGCCAAAGGAGGGGTTTCGAGAGGAGCCAAAGCGCGATTTCTTTTGGTGGATACCGGCTCAAAAAAAGAAGGCCCTGCGCGGAGCACAAGATCAATCTGATCAAGGGGAGCGGGAAGTGTGTTTTTAATGCGCAATGTAACGTCGTGCAGGGGAAAGCACGCCTGTCGTTTCATGCCACATTGCGCAGGCGCAAGTGATTCATTTCGTGGGGAAAACCGCAGGACGTTATTCAAAACAAAGAGCCCTGAGATGTGTCGCAGGGCTCCATGGCTTTGCTGGAAGGGGGCTCAATCAACCTTGCAGCAAGCGTAACAGGTTCTGTGGCATCTGCTGGGCCTGTGCGAGCATGGCGATGCCCGACTGGACCAGAATCTGTTTCGAGGTAAAGTTCGTCATCTCTGCCGCCACGTCGAGGTCCAGCAGGGTAGAGCGCGCCTCTTCTATATTCTCGATCATGGTAGCAAGATTCTGGCCTGCAAAATCCAGACGGTTCTGGTAGGTCCCGACATTGGCGCGTGCACGCTGCAGGTCATCAATCGCGCGCGTAACGACCTCGACCGCGTTTTGTGCAGTCGCCGCGGTGTTAATAGCGTTGGTGCCAAGGTCCTCAAGGCTGCTTTGGCTTCCATTGGCACCCGTACCAAGTTCTGAACTGTCGACCGACTGGAAATTGATCGCAAGCCGGTCATTGGATGTGTTGCCAGCCCCGACCTGGAAGGAAATATTGTCAGCAAGTTGCTGGCCCTGATCGGAAAGCATGCGCACGGTGCTGTTGTCGCCCGGTGTCGCGCCGCCGCCAATCACCTGTGCTGTCGCATAACCATCTGCACCGGCCCCGTCCGAGCCCAGCGTGATGGTATTGGCAATGATGCCGCCAATGTTCGAGTTCAGATCAAGTGTCAGGCCAAGTTCATCAAAATTGATGGTGGTGGTTTCACCGGGGCCAAGGGCCTGCGTGCCACCCGTGGCAAGATCGGTGATGTCTATACTTTGTTCGCGGCTGGTCGCACCATCAATCGTTGTGAAGATGTTCAGCATGGCCGTATTTCCGACCTTGATGAAATGGACCTTGAATTCGTTATCGGTCACGCCGTTATCGTTGGCGTCGGTTGCCCAGTAATTGTTGTCGGTGATCCCGATCTTGTCGAACCCGTTGGCCGGCGACAGGTCTTCGGCCAGGCCCGTGGGATTAAACAGCGCATAGTTAAGCGAGACATCGCCACCATCGCCGAGCAACTGAATTCCATTGAAATTGGTCGAGGATGAAATGCGATCAATCTCGTCGCGCAGTTCGGTGAACTCGTCATTGAGGAACCCGCGCTCGGTATCGGACAGGTTGCCCGATGATGCCTGAACCGCAAGGGTCTTCATTCGCACCAGAATGTCATCAATCGTTGCCATGCCGCCGTCGGCAATCTGCAACATGGAATTGGCCTGCCCGACATTGACTGCGGCGGTTTTTAACGACTGTGCGGTGGCATTTAAACGCGCGCCAATCGCCATCGACGCCGCATCGTCGCGCGCCGATACAACCCGCGTACCCGAAGACAGCTTGGCCAGCGAACGGGTCGCCGCCGCATCGGACGCCGTCAGATTGCGATGCGCAAGATTGGCCGCATAGTTTGAAATAATATTGAGTGCCACGTCCGAGTTCCTACCTGAACTGTAAAGGTCTGATTGAATTTAGACCTGCAAGGTCCCTCTACATGAGCGAACCGTGAATATACATTAAAATGGTTTTTGGAGCTGTGCAAGGCGGAAGCTACTGGAAGGCTTCAGTTAACCAATTGAAATCTTTGACTAAAAGAAGAGCCTATCCTTAATGGGGTGGATCCGGTTGGTCTTGGAATGCAAAAAAGCCGGTCAGGAAATGACCGGCTTTTAATGAATACAGATGTTTGAGTGCTTTATCAGCCGTTGGTGCCATAACGCGGAGCGTTGCGCTGGGCATTGCTGCCAGCTTCGGCGTAGGCCTGACTTGCCTGTGCGGTCTGGGTGACCTGCGACTGCAGGACCTGTTCATCGCGTTCCGGCGTTGCGGCTTCGGCCGCTTCTTCTGACGCGCTGCTGTTAAACAGCTCGGTCAGGCGTTGCTCGATGCTTTGCAGGCCTTCATTCAGGCGTTCTTCGGTTTCGTTGATATTGCCATTGATTTCGTCATTGAGCGCGCCCAGTCCGTCAAGGATGGCGCGGGCATCTTCAAGACCGGCCTGAATGCCTTCGCTTGCCTGATCAAAGATCTCGCGGGCTTCGGCCTCGGAACTTGCATTGGATGCAATCAGATCGCCGACGCGGGCGAGAATGCGGTCAGCAACGCCTTCGGGTGTGTAATCGTCGGGATTAACACCCTGGATCGACAGACCGGTCGATTGCAGGCTTTCATTGATCGCGGCAACAATGTTGTCCGCCGATAGGCGGGTTGCGGATTCAGAAGACAGCGAAACAGACGTCGCAGCCGCAAATGCAGATGCGCCATTGTTTCCGGTTTTCTCAGAATCACTTTGTCCCGGCAAATAGGATTGTGCCGAGCGGCTTGATGCCCCGGATTGTTGGGATGACAGACCACCAATGGTGATATCCATAAACGTCCTCCCTGGACGGAATGCGTTAAGCGCGGTGCTGACAATCAGCACTTTTCCAAGCAAACCTGCGCTGCAATTACGCATGCAGCTGACCGCTTGATAAAATTCAAACTTCAATATGGCATGGAAAGGCGGAAAAATCCAGTCCTCATGTACAGGCAGGGTTGATGCAGCTGCAAGGGTGGTTTGTGTTTTGCGTTGTCTTTGACTGCCGGGGAATGTTTGTGGAAATCGACCGATTTTCGCCAGAAATCTCGTTATCTGATGTTGCACGTCGATCAAAGCGCGCTTATGAACACTGCTTAAGAATATTTTGGAACCCGATCCGGGGGTGGCGCGCCGTTTGGGCAGCGCCGGACGCCAGGGTCGGGGTTTGACAGGCAGGAGTTGATTGAGCGTGGCGAACTATCAGGAAAGTGCGCGGGAATTTGAAAAGCGCTGGCAGGCTTATTGGCGTGAAAACGATACCTATCGTACGCCAAATCCCGGCGATGCCGATTTCGACGCAAGCAAGAAGAAAAGCGTCATCCTGGACATGTTCCCCTATCCAAGCGGGGTTGGCCTGCATATCGGCCATCCGCTGGGCTATATCGCGACGGACGTCAAGGCACGGTTCGAACGCATGCGCGGCAAAAACGTTCTGCATTCCATGGGCTTTGATGCCTTTGGTCTGCCGGCAGAACAGTTTGCCATCCAGACCGGCCAGCATCCGCGCATCACGACCGAAGCCAATATCGAAAACATGCTGCGTCAGCTTGAGGTCATCGGCCTTGGTCATGACCCGCATCGTCGTTTCGCCACGACCGATATCGACTATTACAAATGGACGCAGTGGATCTTCCTGCAGCTTTTCAACAGCTTCTATGATCCGACCGTGGAATGGAAAGGCCCGCAGGGGCAGGTGATCAATGGGCGTGCGCGCCCGATTGCCGAATTGCGCCCATTGCTTGAATCTGGTGCGTGGTTGCTTGATGAAGATGGCGTGCCACAGCCGAAATCGGTGATTGGCGAAGGCACCAAAGCCGAGGGCAAAGAGATTGATCGTGCAATTGATCGCGGGCGTCTGGCCTATGTCGATGAGGTGCCGGTCAACTGGTGCCCGATGCTGGGCACGGTTCTGTCGAACGAGGAAGTCACCAACGAAGGAAAATCCGAACGTGGTGATTACCCGGTCTATAAACGTCCGCTGAAACAGTGGATGTTGCGCATTACCGACTATGCCGATCGTCTGGTGGCAGACCTTGAAGGGCTTGATTGGCCAAATGGCGTGGTCGAGATGCAGAAGGGCTGGATTGGCCGTTCTGTCGGTGCGCGGGTGAACTTCCCGGTCAAGACCGTCGACGGTGCAGACGAGAAAATCGCGGTTTACACCACCCGTCCGGACACGATCTTTGGCGCGACCTATATGGTTCTCGCACCTGAGCATCCGCTGGTCGATAAGCTTTGCGCCGCCGATAAAAAGGCCGACGTTGCGGCATACCGTGCGCAGGCGTCCGAGCTTAAGGCCGTTTCGGCCAAGGATGATGCCGAACGCGAAAAGACCGGCGTGTTTATTGGCGCGCATGCGACCAACCCGGTCACCGGTGAAGAAATCCCGGTCTGGATTGCCGACTATGTCCTGATGGGCTATGGCACCGGTGCGATCATGGCGGTTCCGGCTGGCGATCAGCGCGACTTTGAATTTGCCCATAAATTCGATCTGCCGATCAAGGCAACCACCAAGCCGTCCGAAGCTTGGCTTAAGGAAAATGCCCCGGCTGATGCGGCGGATGCTGATGCGGCAACGCTTCTGGCGCGCTATGAGGCAGAGCCGGGCGCATTCAAACTTGCCCAGACCGAAGTTGGCGAGACGATCAATTCCGCCAATGACGAGGTTTCAATCAACGGTCTTTCGACCCCGGATGCCAAGGCCAAGATCATCGAATGGATGGAAGCCAAGGGCATTGGCCGCGGTCGCGTGCAGTACAAGCTGCGTGACTGGCTGTTCTCGCGTCAGCGTTATTGGGGGGAGCCGTTCCCGGTCCTGTTCGATAAAGAAACCGATCAGGTTCACGGCATTGCCGAGGCAGCCTTGCCGGTCGTTCTGCCGGAAATGACCGATTTCAAACCGAAATCAAACGAAGACCCGAATTCCGAGCCGGAACCGCCGCTTGCACGCGCCAAGGACTGGATGGAAGTCACCGGGATTGTCCTTTCTGATGGTTCGGTTCTGCCGGTCGATGCAGAAGTTGGCACCAAACACACCCATGAGGGTGCGGAATATGAAGTGCGCGCGTTCAAACGCGATGCCAACTCCATGCCGAACTGGGCAGGGTCTTGCTGGTATTACCTGCGCTATTTCGATGCCAAGAATGATGCCAAGTTTGCATCAGATGATGCCGCGGCCTATTGGGCAAACAGCACGGACAAGGACGGTAACGCCCTTCCGGGTGCGGTTGACCTTTATGTTGGCGGCGCGGAACATGCGGTGCTGCATCTTCTGTACTCGCGTTTCTGGCACAAGGTCCTGTTTGATCTTGGCTATGTCAGCACACCCGAGCCGTTCCAGAAGCTGTTTAACCAGGGCATGATTACGGCCGATGCCTATACCGATGCGCGCGGCGTTTATGTCGACATCCATGATGTTGAAATGCGCGATGTCGATGGCAAGAAGGTGCCGTTCAACGCCAAAACCGATGAGCAGCTGACGACCGTGCCGGGCAAGATGGGCAAACGATACAAAAACGGTATCCCGCCTGAAGAAGTGTGTGATCAGTACACGATTGATACGTTCAGAACCTACGAGATGTATATGGGGCCGCTTGATAGCTCCAAACCGTGGCAGTATGACGCGATTGTCGGCATGATGCGGTTCCTGTCCAATGTCTGGAAAGTCACGACCCAGATGGAGCGGACCGATAGCGTGGATGGAAAGATCGAAACGCTTCTGCACAAGACGATTGCCAAGGTGACCGGTGATATTGCCGATCTGCGTTTGAATACCGCAATTGCGGCCTTGATTGAGCTCACCAACGCGCTGACCAAGCAGAATGCCGTGCATGACGATCATGCCAAGGCGCTTGCATTGATGGTCGCCCCGTTTGCCCCGCATCTGGGTGAAGAGCTGATGAGCCGGATGGCAGCGGATGAATTCGGTGCCAAGAAATCAGTCATCAAGTTCGACTGGCCGGAGTTTGATGCCGAAAAGGCCAAGGATGACGAGTTCGAAGTCCCGGTTCAGGTCAATGGCAAGAAACGTGGTTCGGTGATGGTGGCGGCCGATGCCGATCAGGCAACGGTCGAGGCGCTTGCCAAGGCCGACGAAAACGTTGCCCGCCATCTTGAAGGCAAGGACATCGTCAAGGTGATCTATGTCGCCAAGCCGACCCCGAAACTGGTCAATATCGTGGTGAAGGGCTAAGCCCGGACCGCGAGGATGGATTTTACGAGAAGGGCATGTTGCTTCGGCAGCGTGCCCTTTTTTCGTGGCGGGTCACCGGTCTGCGAAGATAGCTTTGGGGTCGCAATCCTTAAGGATGGCTGAGGCAGGGATTTCACGTTCGATGATCATCTGGTCAGGCAGAAGGCTTGCGCGGCCAAACAGTCTTGCCAGAGTCCCGTCGCACAGCATTTCATAGATCGTCTTGTTGAAGCTCTTGCGGTTCTTGATACCGGCAAGATCGGCCTTGAACAGGATCAGGACATTTTCGCTGGTGACAGGATCGTCGGTAACAGAGATCGAGTCTTCAAGGCCAAGCAGCTTTAGGACATGGTTGCCCGAAAAACGTTCGATGATGGCGGCGTCCAGACGGTTGCTGGCAATCATGCGCAACAAAAACGTATCACCGGGGACGCGTTCGATGCTGAGTTCCTGACGATCAAGAATATAGTCAGGGTAATGATAGGCAGATAGCCCCACCCGCGTGCCATCAAGGTCTTCAAGCTTTTCAACCCTGCCCCGGCCAAAGCGATCAGTGCTGTAAAAAATCAGATTTTCGCGGCGATAGAACGGCACCGAGGCCAACGAGACCGGAATGTCAGAAAGTGACGGATAAGCTCCCAGCGCGTCATACTTGCCGCTTATGAAGTCCTGCACCGCGCGCCGTACCGGCAGAATGTCAATGACGACGTCAGTGTCCGACCGTCTTGCTATTTCCGTATACATATCAATGAAAACGCCGTGATCCTTGCTTTCCGCCATCAACGGAATATAGGGGAAAACCACCCGGATCTGCGAGGTCGGTTGTACCGCTATCGCGTGGCTTGTCACGAGCAGCAGGACAGAAAGGGCCAGAAAGATAAGGCGCATGTCAATGACGTCGCATGTTGCGAAGGATGAACCTGAACTAGATCACTTTCCGGGTACTGGTACAAGTGTCGTCATTTTTGGGGCGTGTTTGGCCAGAAAATGTCACAGCCCCGAGATTGGACAACCTAAGTAATTGACGGGGCATGACGAGGTGGCTACAAATCGGCAACCAGTTTGTTTGCAGGGTTTTAAGCATGAGTCACGGACGCAAGATTTCGGTTGTCGGTTTGGGGTATGTCGGGTTGCCGGTCGCGGTGGCTTTTGGCACGTCATGTGGTCGTACCGTGGCGTTTGATATCAATCAGGCACGTATCGCCCAGCTCAAAGCAGGGCATGACGCGACCGGTGAGGTCGATGACCATGAACTTGCTGCCGCCGAGTTGTTGCTGACCGCTGATGCCAGTGACCTTGCCAAGGCCGATTTCCATATTGTCACTGTGCCAACACCGATTGATGGTTCAAACCGTCCGGATCTGTCACCGCTGCGCTCTGCTTCGAAAACCGTTGGCGCCATTCTTAAAAAGGGCGACATTGTTGTTTACGAAAGCACGGTCTATCCGGGTGCAACCGAAGAAGAATGTGTGCCGATCCTTGAATACCTTTCGGGGCTAAAAGCAGGCACCGATTTTACGGTCGGTTATTCTCCGGAACGCATTAACCCGGGTGATCGCGAACATCGATTTACGACCATTACCAAGGTTGTTTCGGGCCAGGATCAGGCAACGCTTGATATCGTGGCCGATGTTTATGGCAGCGTGGTGACCGCCGGTGTCCACAAGGCGCCAACCATCAAGGCGGCCGAGGCGGCAAAGGTGATCGAAAACACCCAGCGTGATTTGAATATCGCGTTGATGAACGAGTTGTCGTTGATCTTTGATCGGGCCGGTATTGATACCCGTGATGTGCTTGAAGCTGCGGGTACCAAATGGAACTTCCTGAAATTTACCCCGGGTTTGGTTGGCGGTCATTGCATTGGCGTTGATCCGTACTACCTGACCCACAAATCCGAAGAGCTTGGCTACTATCCGCAAGTGGTTCTGGCGGGGCGTCGGGTGAATGACGGGATGGGTGAAGTGGTTGCCAACAAGGTTATTCGCGCGCTGCTGCGTGAAGGGGCGACCAAAAACCCGACTGTTACCGTACTTGGCCTGACGTTCAAGGAAGATGTGCCCGATATTCGCAATACGCGCGTCATCGATATCATTCGCTCGCTGGAAGACGCCGGTATCAATGTGCAGGTTCATGATGTTCACGCCGACAAGGAAGAAGTGGCCCACGAATTTGACGGCCTTAAGCTTTGCTCTGACAGTGGGCTGAAACCGGCCGATGCCCTCGTACTGGCCGTGTCGCACAAGGAATATGTTGCCAAGGGCTGGCCGCTGATCAGCAGTCTGCTTAAGGATGGCAAGGGCTTTGTTGCCGATGTGCGGGCGGTTCTGCCGCGTGATGAGGTACCTGCCGGTATCGATCTCTGGCGTCTCTAGGAGACCCGGTCTATTCGTCCTGGTAAAGATTGAGCTCGCGCTGCAGTTTCTTCGTCAAACCCTTGGCGACGATGCGATGCGAGCTCTTTAGATGATCCTTGAGATCATCTTCACTTAGGCCCGGTGCATCGTAATGCTGTATCCACTTCATACCGCGTGATGCCAAATATGGTGCGGGGCGCAGGCCGGGCATTTCCCTGAGGACCTCAAAGCCGATCTCGGATGTCTTGAATGTGATGCCAAGTGTCTCATTCTTGGTCCAGCCACCGATGGCAAACACCTTGCCGCCCACTTTCCATACGTCCGCACCACCCCATTGAACAACGTGCGTTGTGTGGGGGAGTGACTTGCAAAAGGCGTTGAATGCATCCCGATCCATTGCGGCCCACCTGATTGTGCAAATAACGTTACCAATAATGGTACGAAATGACGTGCCGCGCGTCAGCGTTTTTCGACAACGTCATGCACCAGTTCGACCAGACGGTCCGCAAACTTGTCTTGGCTGAATTTGTCACAGCAAAGCTTGTAGGCGTCATCGCGCATATTTGTCACTATTGCCTGAGCATGAATTGCATGTTTGATCATCTTTGCCAGCCTTGCCGGGTCTTTTGGCGGGCAGAGTAAACCGGTTGCGTTGTGTTGGACAAATTCGGGTAAGGTTGCGATGTCCGTCGCAATCACCGGGAGCCCTGCCGCCATCGCTTCGAGGACGACAAGCGGTTGTGCTTCATTGGCGTAGTGGCTGGGAAAAATGAACAGATCCGCATCTTGCAAGGTCGCCTGCCGTGATGAGGCAGGCACTGCACCCAAGAAGGTGGTTGCGTCCTGCATCTGATACCGGTTCAGCAAAGAGAGGAGATCCGTCTCTTCGATATCCCCATTGGCACCGGCGATCGTGAGATGGCAGTTGGTGTCCTGAGCTCGAAGGATTGTACAGGCTACCAGCAAGGTTTCGATGCCCTTGGCCTTGAACAGGTTGGACAACCACAACAATCTTACAGGGTCATGTGGGGACCAGGGTGTGGCAGATGGCGGCAGGAAAGCGTCCGTATCCAGACAATTGTTGATCACGGAACTGTGGCATTGCAGTCCCTCGATTTCGGGTCTCAGCCGTTCGCCCAACAAGACGACAGTCTGATCTTTGAAAACCAGTTGTTGTAGGGTCTTTGACCAGCGGGAGCGACGCATAGCCGGAAGGCCGCGTCCATGCAGGTGCAGGATTGCCGGAACACCAAATAACTTTGCCACAAGAACATAAAGACAGTCGCGGTAATAGGCAAAACCAGTTGGGGCAAAAGAAATGTAAAGGGCATCTGCACGCGGCAAGGCTCGGATCATCTGCAGTATCAACCACATCGCCATGCCCACCTTTCGCAAGGAAAACCGGTTTAGCGCGGACAGTGTTCGGGCAAAGCGCATTTCAATGACGTGCAAGTCAAAGTTCTTGGCCAGCGCGGTAACAGCATGTCGGTTCATTTGCGCGGCCCCATGCATGGGGGGCGGAAGCTGGACCATCGCGACAACTTTTGTTTGTTTCGTCATTTTGCCCCTTTTCCCGATAACAGCGGACAATTGCGGATGCCTGCCAATGCTTTCCAGATTGAGGAACGGACGTCCGTTCGGTAACGATCAAGAACGAGGGCCCGTGTCTGTTGATAGAGATCGTTTGGTATTCTCGTAAAATGTCGCAGAGCGGGGTCAAGCGTACGGTCGATGAGTTTTGAATTGAGGCGACATATCTTTGCCCGTTCGCGGCAACAGGCCCGCAGATAGAAATCAAGATCGATGCAGCAAGGCAGATCGCAATCATATCCCCCGACCCGGTGCCAAACGGATCGATGCATGGCAAGTGATGAGTGATGAAGTGGATTGCCCAAATACAGTCGCGCAGGATCAATAGCGTGCATGGTGTTCACATGCGGTCGCCACGGGTCGGAAAGAGCCCGGCTAAAAACAAGGCGATCATAATCCGCAGAGAGAATAGCAACCTCTTGATCAAGTCGGCCGGACAAGGAGAGGTCATCAATATCCTGGATCGCAATCAAATCGGTCGGACTGCTTTCAATTGCGAGATTGAGAGCGTTACCGCGCCCAATCGGCCCGGGATGTAACAGTTTCAGTCTTTTATCTTCTTGCCATCTTACGGGCAGTGAGACCGGTATGGCAGAGCCATCATCAACAATGACAGCGAAGTCATCGGGACCAAGAACATCACCCAGGTTATGGAAATAGCGATCCAGAAAACCATCGCCATCGCGCACGGTCGTAATGATGGTTATCGGATCACGCATCGCCGTCGCTCCAGCAAAACGTCAGTGTTGCACTTGACCTTTCCACCACGCTTATCCGTGTCGCTGGGCCAGCGGCGCTATATGCCGCTTGTGGGGTGATCTGAAGGGGGGCGTCTGCCGTTATTCTGAGCCCCAGTGCGTGACAGGTGAGAGTGTTATGATCTGTTTGAACGAGATCGACCTTGTCATCGATCAGAATGCGAAGCAGGTGAAGGTTTCGGATATCCTTTTGGGGAAACGCGTCACGGATGATGACGCAATGATCCCCAAATTCGATCCGCCGATGTCCGATACCACCGGCAAGCCCAAAGGTCAGGTCAATCGTATTTTGCGAGGTGCGCTTTGCGCGCAGCAATTGACCAAAAACCTGATCGCCGATGGCGGGCAGGGGATGTGCATCCGGGCCATAAAGGCTTGGCACATCCTGTTCACCACCGGTTGGCGGAAGGAGTACCTGAGCCAAGCTGCCGTGACCGGAAACGATGACGGGTGCGCCCGAGACATCAAAACCTTGCTTGCCAGTGAGCGTCATCTGCGCGTGAAAGTATTCTGATGAATATTGGGCAACAAAGGGCGAGCACACCGTCTTTGGGCATGGGGCGCTGTGAGAATAGACGTCTTGAAGCAGCGAGGCTTTCAGTAACCAATGCCCGGCAAAGGCAAGGTAGTCATCATGGCGGTTATAGCTATACCAGCCAGGCGTTTGGGGATTTTCCGGGCCAGGTTTATCTGGCAACGGTGTTGGGGCAAGAAGGTTGAGCGGGAGTTGCCCTGCCTTCAGCAGTCCGTCTTCCAGTCGGTAAAGTGCGGCATCTGCTTGGTCGAGATGGCCGTATTTCATCAATGCATAAACCGCACATGCAGTGCCAAAGTTTTGTCCTGCCCCACGCCCCAACAGGTTGGTAAAACCATGTGAGCCGGTGAATTTCGCAATCATATCGCCTGCGTGACCGGCAATGCATTGGTGTCGGTCGTTATCGCTCTGGCTTAGGAGTGCTGCGCAGAAGGCATGGTATTGCGCAGAAAAAGAACCGGGTCGATCAAGGAAAAGCGGTTTTCGCCAATAGCGGTGCAGGATGAAAGCGAAATGCGCACGGTTGAACATCTTTGCCAAAATGTCTGACCGGCGTTTCTGTCGATTGATCAGGCCGATCAACTGCCAATTTGCGACATCCGGGCTTTGGTTCGGGGCGTTTCGCAAAACTGTGCGAATGGTGTCCGATGACAGGTCAGGGGTATCAAGCAACGCGTACTCGATAAATTCCCCGTGGTAGGATTTGTCCTGCCTGTCGGATTTCAAGGCGGTCAGCGCGCGTTCGATATTTTTGGCATATCGCAAGTGATCAAGGCGCGTCCAAAGGTTGACGGCAAAGGCCTTGGCGTAAAAATCGGGTTGCTTGAACTGTCCGTCACTGGTTTGGCGCGACACAAGATCATCTGCAATCAGGCTGGCCAATCGCAGGCTGCGTTGGCGAAGGTCAATCTGTGTCAATGGAAGTGACATGTAACCTCCATAGACACAGATTGACCGGCATTCAGTCGGTTGAGTGGCACTGCCTGAATTTCAGGAAAGTGGCGACCCATCCGTTCGCGCAACCGCCAGAATATGGCTTTGAAGGGTTTGATGCGCCAGAGAAAAAGAGAGACTCCATTGGGTGCCGATAGCGTGAACAGTCTGTTTGCCCAGCGCAGCCAGACATGATCAACCGGGTCTGTTGGAAGCAGACGTGCATGAATGATCCAGTGATCGTCACGATCACGCAGATACAGATACGGCGCAAACCGACCTGCGCCATCTGCATTATCAAGTGAAACGGATATTGTCGCGCCATCCTGCCCGACAAGCTTGGTCTGTCGTGTGGGGAAAAGGCGATATTTATCACTGTTATGATGGGTGACAGTGTTGCCTGCGATGATACCATGCGTGATTGCATTCTTGTCAAAAACAAGCCGGATCACGGCATCTTGCAGCAAAACATCATCCAGTGCCCGAAAGCGCAAATATAGCGAGACTTTGTCGGGCGTTTTCTGACGTGTGGTGTATTCGATCTGTATTCGTCCACTGGAAAGGTGCCATACATCACCGCTTTGATATGTGTTTCTGGGGGTGTCGGTGATCGTTACAAACGCGTATCTGTCAGAGCATTCAAGCCCCCACGGACCAAAGGTAATGTCGCCATATTGACCGTGTATGAGCTGATTGTTTGTGATGGTGGTTGCGAGCTTCTTCATGCCATGACCTGACGTTTGGTTAGAACCTTCTGGCACGCAAGAAGGATCACCGACAAAACTGCCAAACGCAGTGTGATCAGGACCATGGTGTTTGACGGCGTGATTGCATCAGGGAAAACGAATGCAGATGACAGCACCAAGGCAAGACATAGCCAGCCGACCCATCTGGCATCAGGCGCTTCTTGCATGATCAACAATTGTCGGGTCAGAACTGCCAGTAGAAGTGGCCATGCCGCCCCGATTTGCAGGATATTGATCAGGTGAATTGACGGGGCATCATAAACGAGATGCGCCAATCCATCCGGCCACAAAAGCAGCAAACCGGAAACAAGGCCCATCGGTGCCAGTAGCCAAATATCGCGAAGCTTGCCTGATTGCTGTTTGGCGAAAAGAGTTGATGCAATGGCCGTATTTAGACCTGCGCAAAACAGGAAAACGCGTTGAGCGAGAAACAGCGCATCGTCGGCGATGTCGAGCAATACAAAGTCGACGTTTGGCAGAAAGCCCGCCAACAAGGTGAAGCCGACAAGACCAAATGCACTGGTTTGACTTGGAGATGACGGGCCGATCAATCTTGGTTGGGAACTGCGGTATGCGAAGAAAGCAGCCAGTAAGAGGCTTGATAACGAGATCGCCGGCGCAATGAAGTATAGCCCTAGTTGAGAGTGCGTGAGACTGGCGCAAACAGCCACTGTGATGCCCACGCCCTGACCGATAACTGCGATGATACTGATCCGGGAGAAACGGTTATGTGCAGTGATCAGCCAGTCAGGTGATAAAGCCGCAGCAATCGGTATGAGCAGTAGCGGCCAGAATTTTGCAAAAGGCAGGCTGGTTGCTGAAACGACAAAACCGGATGCGATCAATGCAATCAGAACCCGGATACCAACAATCAGCATGGCTGATCGAAGGGCGTCGTTTTGGATTAGTCTGATCAACAGCGGGCCACTGCCGGCCTGTGTTGCGGTAACGGCCAAGCCGATCAATGCGAGCAACTTGAAATAGGTGCCAAGTTCGGCCTGTGAATATGAATGACCGATCAGCACCAGGATCGCCAACCCGCCCGTTCGCGCAACCAGATTGGCCCCGATCAGCCACAGGGGATACAGCCCGGCCCTGATACCTATGATCGTCTGCCATTTATCCATGGCGCGACAAAATGGTTTCATAGGCGTGATCGACCCGCGTGCCATAGGCGTGTTCAATGTTACGAGCGATGTGATTGCGTGCCGTTTGTGCGATGTTTCGACGCATGACGGGGTGCGTGATAAGTGCTTTTGCCGCTGTAACCAGCGCGTTTTGATCCCGCGGTGGAATGATCAGGCCGCTTTGATGGTTGATCACCGGGCTTCCGGCATCAAACGTCGTGATGACAGCGCAGCCTGCTGCCATTGCCTCCATGGTGGCAAGGCTGCTGCCCTCGGTCAGGCTGGGAAAGACGAAAATATCTGCAGCCAGCAGGTGCTTGGCAACCTGATCATGCGGCAAAGGGCCAAGCCATCTCACCCCATCAGGCAAGCTTGAAAGCAAAGCTTTTGCGCAAGGTCGTAGCGCCCCGATCAACGTCAATTCCACGCGCATGCGGAACTGGTGACGGATGTTTTTCCACGCGGCCAGAAGGTGTGCTGTGCCCTTCGCAAGTGACAGGTTGCCGACATACAGAAATCGAATGACGGTGTCGTCGCGCGATGGCCGGTTCTGTCTGGACAGTGCCTGACAGTGCTGTGACAGGAATGGAACCAGGTATATCTTTTCCTCTGCAATGCCAGCGCGGTTAAGACCGTCTGCAACGGCTTCTGATGGTGCAAAAACAGCATCTGCATATCGGGCTTCTGTGCAGCGGCGTCTTGCAAGGAGGCTCGAGATTTCGCGGTATCTGAGGCCATGTGTTTCATATTCACCGGCAAGCTGATGATGACGGGTTTCTGCCAATTGACCGGTCACATCCGAAATCGTGATCATATTCCGTGCCTTGGCCCGGCGCATGGCGGGCAGACTGTAATTGCCTTGCCCATGCAAAATCCTGGCATCGGGTGGGCGCAGTGCAGCCAACATTGACAGCGGAATGTCGGAATAAAGATTATGGGCAGGCAACCGGAGCCTTTGGGCCGCTTTGCCAAGCAAATCAGGCAGCAGATGACGACCGGGAATATCCGACAGTGCCGACCCGACATTGCGTGATGCGGGCCGAACAAGTCCGGTGCCATTGTGGCGCCAGAAACTGTCCCAACGCAGAAGCCTTTTCTGGTTCGCCAAATGTTGGGCGAGAATGCTGGCCTGATCGATGCGGCTGATCAACCAGACCGATGGCCCGGACCCTGATTTGGCATGTGGCGTGATCATCCCCATTGCCGCACTTCCGTTTTGCGATTTATCGCGTCGTGAACAGCATTCCAGATGGTCTCGCCGTGATGCGCAGGATTGTTATTGGCAATCGCCTTGGCTTGTTGTTGTCGCGTGGTTTCAAGAAGTTCGGGCTTGGCAAGAAGCCGTTCGCAGGCAGAAACCCACCGTTGCGGATCGTCGACCGGCAGGATTTCGGGCGGCTGCAAAACATCAGGCGCGCAACCCGTCACCGCGCTTGTCAGGGCGACAGCACCACAGGTGATCACATCAATCACACCAACCCCGTAAGCATCATTGCGGCTTGGGAAAAGCGCGATCTTGCTGTTGGTCAGAATTGGCGGGAGGTCATCTGGCGGTAACTGGTCAAAAACGTCGGCATGGTTCTCAAGGCCTACAGATTTCAACACTTCTGTGGTTTTTGGGATATCGGTGCTGCCTGCGATTGCGATGCGCTGGGCCATGCCTGCTTTGCTCAGCTTTGCCGCGATCAAAACAAAGATATCAAAACCCTTGGACTTGGTCGTGCGGCCGCACCAGAGCAGGTCATAACACCGTTCTGACCGTGTCCGGTTGGCCGTTGCAGCGGGGATCGGAAATGACGGAGGAATTGGCGCGACCCGGATGTGTTGGGGAAGTGCTCCGTGGCTTTCAAACCAACTCGCCCCGCGCGTGCTTGCGGCGAGAAAACCATCTGCCCGTGCGATCAGGGTGCGGCGTAATCTTTGTCGAACGGGATTGGAATAGGCCGCATCCGAGCCCAACCAGCCATCAAATTGCAAAACCGTTGGAATATCGTGTGCCAGGGCCCAGTTTTGAGCCTGCCATTGGGCAATGCCAAAGCCACCCAGAATCAGAATATCGGCCGGTTTTGCCGAAAGGGCGCGCGCAACCCCGAACGGGATCGCAAGGGTTCGGTTTTCCCCAAGCGGAATTTGCAGGCCCGACAAGGTTGCGCATTCATAGCTGCCCGCAGGGCTTGCCCAATTACGTTGTGGTTCACGCCGCTGGGTGCACAGAACCCGTAAGCCGCCGCCGGCCAAATAAGCGCAGTGTTGAAGCGCGTCATAGGCCGCGGATCGGTAGGGTGGCACAAGGTTTGTCAGTAAAGTCACCCTCACCGTGGCGCTCACCTTGAGATGCTAATATTGCCGATAACTCAATCATAAGTTACCATTATCTTCAACCAATTAGCCATAACCTTAAATTGCATTGGGCATTCATAAGCCGATGACGAGAAGGCGGCTTGTTTGGTTTCGCAAGGGTGCAGGTGTGTCCGGCGAATTGACAGGGGTGGTGCATGCGCGACGAAATTGCAGGGCAACGGGCTGCCTTTTTTGGGCTGCCGCTTGATACGCGCCAAAGACACCATGTCTGCGCAGATATCCGGATGAATCTTCGCGAAGCAACCGCCGCTAACACCCGAACCTGCTTTCGCCATCACTGCCTGAATGCGATCAAACTTCCCGCTGCCTTGCGCGATGAAAAGTTATTTGCGGCACTGTCGCGCGCGAGCTGCCTTTCGGCAGATGGCATGGGGATAGTGTGGGCATCCCGCCTGATGGGGATCAGGGTGTCAGAGCGGGTAACGGGCATTGATCTGATGACGGATCTTTTGGCTTTGTTCGCACGTGATGGTGTGCGTGTCTTCCTTCTGGGGGCGCGTCAGGAGGTTCTTGATCAGTTGACAATATCGTTGCCTGATCGGTTTCCCGGCCTGAACATTGTCGGGACACATCACGGCTATGAGATGGATGACGACAAACTTGCCAGCAGTGTGGCTGCGTGCAAACCGGACGCGCTTTTTGTTGCCTTGCCGTCGCCGCGCAAGGAACTGTTCGTTGATCAATATGCGCCTGAAACCGGATGCCGTTTCGTCATGGGGGTTGGCGGCGCGTTTGACGTTCTGGCAGGACAAGTTCGGCGTGCGCCGCTGATTTGCCAACGAATTGGTCTGGAATTCCTTTGGCGCATCGTTTGTCAGCCGCGCTACATGGTCCCGCGCTACGGTCGTGGTCTTGCGGCATTTTCCCGTGTTGTTCTGCCAAAAATTGCAAGCTTTCAGATCGCCCGCCTTCGCGGAGCAATACAAAGAACAGCAAGTATTTTGGCCGTAATCATGATGTTGCTGCCGCTGCCGGTCGCCGATCTAAGGGCGCAATCAGATATTGGGGCCAAGTTCGATCCTGCGAACCAACAGGCGGCATTAAGCTGGCTTGAGAGTGAGCTTGCCAAGCTTTCAGACCCCGAAGATGTTGGTCAGATGATTGAGGTGCTTGTTGGCGCCTTGTTGATCGCCGATGGTGCGGAAGACAGCAATGCAATCGACTGGCAAGCATCCGAGGAGAGCGTCAATGCGCTTCTGAGCCTGTTTGAAGCCGTTCTTGGTGGCAGTACAAACCGGTTTCTGGCGGAAACTGTTCTTGGCGGGGTAATTTTACGTCTGATTGATCTGCATCCTGAACCCGGTCAATTCAGGCAAAACATGCGCACCAATGCACCCGGTTTGATGACCCGTTTGTTTGAACGCCCGACGGATCGCCAACTCACTTTCACTGATACACAAGCATCCGTTTCGGCAACCTTTGACGGCGATACGACGCGGCGTGTTGGACAATCAAGGCGACAGTCGGAGGCGGAACGGACCCGAAAGTATGCCCCCTTGCTTGTCATTGGGCTGCAGCTTCAGGGCAGCACAGACAACCTTTGGGAGGGCGATGATTACGAGGATCAGAGCAATCTGGCAGAGCTTGAGGATGCAAGTCCCAGATGAGCGAACGTTTTGACCCATCATTGCGTGATATGCTGGTCATCCTTTGGCAGCGACGTGGTATTGCGTTCATGGCCTTTGTCATTGTTTTGCTTGGGCTTTTGACGCTTTTCGCAAACTGGCAGGGCAATTACCGCTCAGTGGCCGAAATCGGGTTTTCACAGGAATCATCTGTCGGCAAAAGCTCATCGTCAGAATCCTGGTTGGGTGATCGGCATGCTGTAACAGCCCAGGAAATTGAAACAGCGATTGCCGAAATCAAGGGGCAGGAAACACTTTTGGCAGCATTGTCGGTGCTGCGTGGGGAGGGTGTTAAGCTTGGCAACGCGTCTGAAGGCGGGTCACTTTTCAAGCAGCTTGGTATCCTTAACCCAGGGCAGGATGATATCGCGCCAGACGACCATGCTGAAGCGGATCGTCTGAATGATTTGCGCCGGGGGCTGGAAGCATCACGGGTCGGAAACGCAGCCGTTATTGAAGTTTCTTTTCGTGCGAAGCATCCCGAAATAGCGCAACAGGCCTTGCAGGCGATTGTCGAGACCTATCTTTGGCAACGCGAAGATCGCCAGAAAAGTGCGGTTCGGCAGCAACTTGCGGAGGCCGTTTCGCAGTTCGATGCCGCGCAAACTGAACTGGCGGCACTGGAAAGCGATCTGGCCGTTTTGCAAAACAGTGCGGGTATTCTTGACGCTGATGAAAGTGCGCGGATGCTTGATCGCATCTATGCGCTTGATGAACAGGCTGAAAAACTTGGTCAGGAGGTTGTTGGCCTGAGACTTGCGCGTGACAGCCGCAATAACGCAGCGACGCTTGATGATCTTCTGGCAATTCCCGATATCGCAGGCCATCCGGTTGTGCGGCAAGTCTCAGCACAGCTTGATGCAAAAAAGCAGGAGTTTGTGTCGCTTGATCAGCGCTATGGCCCCAAGCATCCCATGATGCAGGGCAAGCAGCGTGAGATTGGGGATCTGCGTAGTGAACTTGGCGATGCGGCAGGTAAAGTTGCCAGTCAAATGGATATTGAACTTGCCGGGGCCGAAGAAAAGCTTCGCTTGATTACCGATCAACGTGATCAATGGGAAGAACGGATGGCTGTACGCAATAAAAGCGTTCAGGGGCAGGCGGCGTTGAGTCGGTCAGTCGCTCTGGCGCGTGCGAACGTTCAGGAGATTGGGCAACAGGTTCAATCGCTTCGGCGCGAAATGGCGGCTTTTCATGGCGATGCTGCGATCCTGCATGCGCCAACCTTGCCCGCAGCAACCGAATTCCCGGCTAAACGTGACCTTGCCCTGTTGGCCATCATGATGGCGTTGTTTGCAGCTGTGGTTGCGGCATTGCTGCGTCACTATTTCGATCAGCGCATTGATGATGCATTTGATCCCCAAGCGATAGTTGGCATCCCGCTTTTTGCGCGTATCCCCGATCAATCCGGCCTGGGGAATGCAACCACCGCACATGAGGAAGCGACTGGTCATCTGGCGGTTCTGATGCGGATTATGTCTCAGGGACGGGATGGGGAAACGCAAAGCAACCCGAACGGACAAGTGATCGCCCTTGGTTCAGCGGTGTCTGGCGATGGCAAAAGCCACATTGCGCATGCATTGGCTGAAAAGCTGTCGGGCTTGGGGGCTTCGGTGATTGTCCTTGATGCGGATTTGCATGATCCGGCACCGCCAAAGCGGACCGATCATGACAGCAAAAACGACGCCGATTTGACTGACGTCATGTCAGGGCTTGTTGATCCGGATGAGGTCATTTTCGGGCCGGGGCATGAAGACAGGTATCAATATCTTGGTGCGCGGATGCCGGTGCCGGGCAATATCGCCACGGGCATGATAGACGGGCAATTGCCGCATTTGATCAAGCGCCTGCGCAACCGGTTCGATCATGTGATTGTTGATACACCACCGATCCTCTCGGTGGCGGACGGCGTGATTGCGCTGGGGCTCGCCGATGTCAGACTGTTTACGCTGCGTTGCGGGCACAGCAAGCGCCGCGATATCACCCATGCCCTGTCACAATTGCGTGCAGCCGGTATCGTACCCGACGGGGTGGTTTTGAATAGCGCCCAAGCCCGTCCTGCCTATGGCAAAGCCGAACCGGCGATGGCGACGAAAGGGCAACTGACATGAAGTGGTGCCTGTTTGCGATAGCGCTTCTTTTGCTTGGCGCTGGCGGGGCGGCGCTGGTTTCAGAGGGCAGGGCGCTATCACAGCTTAAAGACAAGCGGGCGGGATTTGCCAATGGAAACGGTTTTGCTGCGGCGCGTGACGCACAGAACCTGCTGAAAGCTGTAATGGCGAATGATGCTTTGCAGCTTGGCGAAGTTGTTGATCAGCGACTGACGGAAAGGCCGTTCGATCCGCTTTTTTGGGGCCTGAAGGCCGAAATGCTTGCGAAGCGTGATCTGTTGGTGGGGGCTAGCCTGCTTGATCAGGCACAGGCGATTGCGCCGCGCGACCCAAGGGTGCGGACTTTGCGCGACGGGTTGCAAATGTGGCTTCAAGACGCGTCATTGCCATCATCACAACCGGCAGAATAAGGGCTGGCATGACCATGACCCAGTCGCCAACGCTGCCAAGCAATCCCATGCCCAAAAGCGCGATCAGAAGTGCGCGTGTGTCGCGGTGCTTGCCGTTGGCAATAGCCGCCACAAAAGCAATAGCGATTGCGGCCAACAGGATCAGCGTGGTCGGGATGCCAAACACCAGACTGCTGTCGAGCCAGAGATTATGGCTGCTAAACCAGTTGGCATTCGCATTCAGATCCGGGGTGGCGAAATGAGCAATGACAACAGCAATGCCATCTGCCCCCCATCCGGTGATTGGTCGTTCCGAAATTGCTTGCAGAGCAGTCATCCAGAGATCATCGCGCTGGATCAGGTCGGTGCGCGACAGGTCAATGAACCGGGCCCAAAGCTCTGGCGAGGCAATGGCAACAACGCCAAGGATTGCGATGCAGCCCAAGGCGGTCAGAAGCAGTCGTTTGAGACGGTTGGTGATTTCACTTGGCGTCAAAATAACAAACAGGGCACTGCCCATAATCGCCATGGCAAAGCCCAGCCGCGAATGGCTTTGCGTAAGGGCTGTGGCAAAAACCATCGCCAGTGCCAGCCATCCACCTGCCTGATCAAGGCGCTTGCCCGTGCTCGATGCAGCGGTTTGATGATAGAGAAAGAGGCAGGCAACGATGCCAAATGCCATCAAAGTGCCAAAGGCATTGCGGTTGGCAAAGCTTCCGGTCCAGTCGCCAAGATGGACTTGTTTGGCAAACCAGAATGTGGTCTGCCATCCCAACAGCTCGGCACTTGTTGCCAGCACGACCTGAAGGGCGCAGGCGACCACAAGAGTGCGGGCGACAATGACCGTCAAGTGGGACTGCATCCGCGCAACCAGTGTAGTCAGCGTCAGCACACCGCCCAGCCAGATCAAATAGAACGCCATGTTCAACCAGCCATTGGGGACAAGTGCTATGCGCGGTGCATTAAACGGATAGGCCTGCAGGGGCCAGACGCCCACGCTTTGCAGGGCCGACCAACCAATCAGCCCACCGATCCCCAGCCAGAGATAGAGCACATGTTTGCTGATCTGTACCGGACCGGCGCGCAGACAGATTGCGACGATGCCAATGCCGGTCAGGATCGCCAGAATGGCAAGCGCCCATGGCCGCAGACCGCCCAGCAAAAGCGGGGCAAGAATGATCTGCGCCATCAGACAAGTTTGCGAAAGCCTGAGCATCAAGGTCAGCCAATCTGCGTTGCAATCCCAACCGTTAGCCTAGCCGAATTTTCGCATCCTGTCGCGCCGCTTGCGAGAGGCAGCCGGCCATGAGGGGAACCGTTTCTTTGGCGACGATTGCCGACGGGCAAAATCGCGATGTGCGCGATAACCCAGCAACTTTGCCTTTATGGCTTGTGCTATTGGGTAATTTGCTGATGGGGGTGTCGCTCTGGCTGATAGGTGCTGGTGGAATGGCCGCAAAGCTTATTCTGCTCGGTTTCTGGATTGCGTTGCTGTGTCGGTTCGTGCGCCAAATCCGGGTTGGGGGCGGTTTGCTGACTGGGGGGCTCATCCTTGCGGCGTTAACGGGCCTGATCGCGATGGGGAATGGTGCGAGTTTGGAAAAGCTGCGTCTGATCGGAAACCTGTTGATGCTGCCGGTCGGGCTTCTGGTCGGGCGTATGGTTGGTCGCGACAGCCTTGGGCTTATGATCCCGGTTCTTGTGCTTTACCTGCTGCTTTCAAGTTCCTTTCAGATGACGCATGAGGGATTGCGTCTTAATCAGCCGTTCTTGTTTTTGGGGTTGTTTGCCTTGTGCTCGGTTGCTCGGTGGCGGGGGCATCGGTTGCTTGCAGCGACGGCTGGCGTGGCGGTTTTGCTGAGCCAGACCCGGATTGCGGTGTTGGCGATGTTGGTCAATCTGATCGGGATGATCCGGTTCTCGCGGGCGATGACATGGCTTGTCGGTGTCATCGTGCTTGCGGGTGTTGGCTGGATCGCCGTGTCTCATTTACCGCGCCTGTTTCTTACCCATGGCAGTGGCCGCCTGGCGTTCTGGCAGGATTTCTGGGGGCTGTGGCAAGGTGGCTCCGTCGGGCAAAGATGGCTCGGTTTCGGTGCGGGTGCGGTTGAGGAGACCCTGTCAGGTTATCAATCCTTTGCATCGTTTGGGGCCCTTCATAACGATCATTTCCGCATGCTGTTTGAAACCGGCATTCTGGGGGCGGGGCTTTGGCTTTTGGGATGGGGTGTGATGCTGTGGTCGGTGCGCCATGCGCGCCTTGCAGTTTGTATTTTGTTTTCGCCAATGCTGACGATGGTGACGGACAATACGTTGAATTACGGCCATTATCTGATCTGTTGCGGAATTGCTGCCGGGATTGCCGCCCGTGCGGGGTGTGACCATGGATAGGGATCGTCTGATCGATATCCTTGATCGGGTCCTTGCCCGTATGGTCGCTGATGGCTTTGCCGGGGCGGATCCGTTTGACGGGCTTGAAAGTGCTGTGTTTCGGGCAAGTGGACTTGGGCGGTTCTGGTGTGCGCGGTTGGCGTGGCTACAGGCAATCAAGCGTGGCCCGGCTGGTTTGCGCAAGGTTGTTCGCATTCCCAAGATGGTCAATCCGAAAACACTGGCCTTGCTGGGTGGCGCCGCGCAGGGCGTGGTGCTTTGTAATGTGCGTGATCGCCTGCTTGAAATGCAAAATACGGATGGCGGATGGGGATATCCGTTTGAATGGCAGGCGCGGGCCTTTTACGCCACGCGCCATCAAAGCAATGCCATCGTAACAAGCTTTGTCGTTGATGCGTTACTTCAAAGCGGGATGCAAAAGGACCACCCGGCGTTGGTTCATGCGACAGGGTTTGTTGAAGGTAAGCTCTGGCGGGACGGCTATTTCGCCTATTTCGATCACAGTAACGTTGAAATACATAATGCCAGCCTGTGGGCGGCCTTCGTGCTGTATCGGATGATCGGACCGAATGACAAAACGACGCAGGCGGTGGAGCGCATTATCGCAGCGCAAAAGGCCGATGGCAGCTGGGCCTATGGCACGCGGTCCCATCACCGGTTCGTGGACGGGTTTCACACGGGTTATGTTCTTGATCTTCTTGACCGCTTGCGGGCGTCGGGGATAGACGGGCTGAACGGGCTGAACGGGCTGGACAAAGCCATTGCATGTGGGTGGCAATTCTATCGCGCAGCGTGCTTCGATAAAGATGACCTGCCACGAAGCGACGCCGGGCGGGATGGCTACCTTGATGCCCATGCAGTTGCACAGGCGATGGCAAGTCTTTGCCGGTTTGAGGACCGCGACGGAGCGATCCGGGTGGCAGAATGGGCCGCAGAAAATCTTCTTGATCCGAGCCGCGATCTGTTCTTTGCCGGGATCAAGAAAGACGGCAGGCCAGATCGGCGCAATTACATGCGCTGGACGCAGGCATGGATGGTCTGGGCGCTGTCAATCGTGATAGAAAACACGGGCCCGAACCTGTCGAACCCGCAAGATCAAACCATGTCGAATTTTGACCCGACCGTGCCTATCAGTTTTGCCCATCCCGACCCTGACCGGGCTGAGAAGGAGGCGGCCTTGCGCACCCTGCCTGAACCGGCATTTCGCGCGCTATACGATATCACGCGTGCGGCGGCATCGCGGGCAAAGGCTGAGGACGCGATGGAAACGCTTTATGGCCTGACGCGCGGGATGAAGACCCTGCAGCGCATCGGGGCGGAGCAGGGCATCATCCTTGGTATCAGGCGTGGTGGCTGATCATTGCGCCTAGCGTTGGCGCAGCTCGTCGACGGTCAGTTGCCCATCGCCGTTCTCGTCAAGATAGTTGAACATCCGGTTATGGACGGCCTGGAACTCTTCAAGTTGCAGTTGGCCATCGCCGTTGGTGTCCATCATGACGATCATCATTTCCGGGCCATGCATTTTGCCCATCATGCCCCCCATCATCATGCCACCGTTCATCATTCCGGGACCCATGGTACCGTTGTGGAGGCCCATCATGTTACCAGCGCCATATCCCATGCCCATACCTTGGCCCTGGCCTTGACCCATCATCATGCCCGGACCTTGCATCGTACCTTGGCCTTGCATCATGCCCTGGCCGGTCTGGTTCATCATTTGCGTGCCTTGCTGCGCTTGGGCGACGCCAAGAGCACCAGCAAGCATCAGGCCGATTGCGGTGATTGCGAGAAATCTTTTCATGGTTAGTCTCCTACTCCTGAGGGGTGAGAACATTGTGCGCAGATCGCCCTTCATGTGTTATCAAGCCGAAGGCGGGAAACTGCCCGAATTAACAAGGCCACTGTATCATGATCGGGGTGGCGCGCATTGAGCCACATCAATCCGACACTGGTTTCCCGACAAGATCCGGCGCAATTTTCATTGCCCCGGACAAGCGCACAGGGATATTGCTAGGCAATGCCCGCAAACAGATATCTGCCGTGCCAAGCTGAGTATTGAAAACATATGAGTTCCCGATTTCCCGCCTTGCCGATTGATGCTGTCCTGCCGGAGCTTGTCTCCGCGTTGGAAAACGGCACCAATGCCGTGTTGCAGGCGCCACCGGGGGCTGGCAAGACGACAAAGGTGCCGCTGGCGTTGCTTGATTGCGCGTGGCGCGGCGATCAGAAGATCATCATGCTCGAACCCCGGCGTCTGGCCGTGCGTGCCAGTGCGCGGCGCATGGCGCAGTTACTCGGCGAGGCGGTTGGCGCGCGTGTGGGGTATCGCGTCCGGTTTGACAGCAAGATTTCCAAGGACACCAGGATCGAGGTCGTGACCGAGGGTATTCTGGTTCGCATGATTCAGGATGACCCCGAACTTTCCGGTGTTGCGGCCGTCCTGTTTGATGAATTTCACGAACGATCATTGGATGCCGATCTGGGCTTGGCCCTTGCCCTTGAAACGCAAGGGGCCCTTCGTGATGATCTGCGCCTTGTGGTCATGTCGGCGACCCTTGATGGCGATCCGATTGCGCGACTGATGGGCGATTGCCCGTTGATCACATCCGAAGGCCGCGCCTATCCGGTTGAAACGAAATACGTGGCCCCCAAGCCCGATAAATGGGGCAATACCCGCATTGATGTGGAAATGACATCCGCGATCAAAACGGCCCTGCGCGAGGAAAGCGGATCGATCCTGGCCTTCCTGCCGGGGCAGGGCGAAATCACCCGGGTTGAAAGTGCGCTTAAGGATGCGGTGGGAAGTGATGTCATCATCGCCCCGCTTTATGGCGCGATGGATGCCAAGGCACAGGACATCGCGATCCAGCCCGCCCCGGACGGCAAGCGCAAGGTCGTTCTGGCCACGGCGATTGCCGAAACGTCGCTGACCATTGATGGCATTCGGGTGGTGATTGATAGCGGCCTGCAACGCCTGCCAAGGTTTGATCCGGCATCGGGCATGACGCGGCTGGTCACGGTCAAATCATCGCAAGCCAGTGCCGAACAACGCCGTGGCCGCGCCGGGCGACTGGAACCGGGCGTGTGTTATCGCCTGTGGCCGGAAAACGAACACCGTGCGCGTGCGCCCTTTACCGCGCCGGAGATATCTGATGCCGATCTGGCACCGCTGACGCTTGAACTGGCGCGCTGGGGTGTTACCGATCCCCAAACCCTGCCGTGGCTCGATGTACCCGATCGCGCCAAGATCGATCAGGCGCGCGATGTGTTGCGCGGCCTTGAAGCACTTGATGATGATAACCGCATTACGCCGATGGGCACGGCCATGGCCGGATTGCCGGTCCATCCGCGCTTGGCGCATATGATGTTGCGCGGTGCGCAGCTTGGTCTTGATGATGTCGCCTGTGCGCTGGCGGCGTTGTTGTCTGATCGTGATTTCATGCGCGGGCGCGGGGCGGATTTGCGCATCCGGGTGGAGGCGATCATCAAGGGCCGGGCGCCCAAAATGATATCGGAGGCCGCCAAACAACTTGCCCGCCGTTTGCGCGATGCTGTCAAGCAGGGCGGGTTGGCAAAACCCGATACCGCGCGCGTGGATCGGGCCGATGAGGTTGGCTTGTTGCTCGCCTTTGCCTATCCCGACCGGATCGGGGAGCGGCGCAAGGGGGCGGACGCGCGTTATCGCCTGTCGGGCGGGCGCGGCGGTGTTTTACCCAATGAAGATAGCTTGGCGTCGGAGCCCTATATCGCGGTGGCCGAACTGGACGGGCAGGCGCGCGAGGCGAGGATTTGCCTTGCAGCACCTGTGGCGCGTGCCACCCTTGAAACCCATTTTGCCGATCAGATTTCCGAGGGCACGGAAGTCTTCTGGGACGCGCAAAGCGATGCGGTTGCCGCCCGCTGGCAACGCCGGATTGGCGCACTGGTGTTGGATGAAAAAGCCACCCATGACGAAGCCGATCCCGATGCGATTACATCGGCCATGATCGAGGGCATCCGCAAGCTCGGCCTGCATTGCCTGCCATGGGACAAGGCATCAAATGGCTTGCGCGCAAGGCTGGCGTTTCTTCATCGGGTGGACGGCGATGTCTGGCCCGATGTTTCGGATGACGGCCTTCTGGGATCGCTTGAAGACTGGATCGCGCCCTATCTGTCGGGCATTACCAAAAGAGGCCAGCTTAAACAGATCAACCTGTCTGAGGCGTTGCTTGCCGGGATTGACTGGAACCAGCGACAGGAAATGGATCGTTTGGCCCCCACCCATTGGCAAGTGCCGACCGGATCAAACATCCGCATTGATTATAGCGGTGAAACACCCGCTTTGCCGGTGCGCATGCAGGAAATGTTTGGTGCCACCGAAACGCCAAAGGTGGCGAATGGCAAGGTCGCGGTGACCTTGCATCTGTTATCCCCCGCACAACGGCCCATTCAGGTGACAAGTGACCTGATCGGGTTCTGGAACGGGTCCTATGCGCAGGTGAAGGCCGAGATGAAGGGACGCTATCCCAAACATTACTGGCCCGACGATCCCCTGATCGCCGAGCCAACACGGCGGGTTAAAAGCCGGATGTAGGATGAGCGCGCTCAGGCCGCTTCAAGAATGCAAAGCTTGCAGGAATAGCCTTCTTTTTGGTGATAGGGGGCCTCGCGGATTTCGCGGATTTTGGCGATGCCGTCCTGTTCCATCTGCTCAAGATGCTCCGCATAGCCGTCCTTGTCCCAGACCTTTTCATGAACCGTGATGACAGCCGGTGCGCCGGGTTTGATCACGCGCACCAGTTCATTCATAGCACTTGGGCCGACATGGCCCGATGTAAACACGCCGACACTGATGACACCGTCATAGGCATCATCCTTGATATCAAGCTTTTGGGTCAGATCGGCGGTTTCAAGTGCGTCATAAACGCCCTTTTGGCGCGCCTTTATCAGCATGTCAGCACTCAGGTCGACGCCGTCAATCGTGGGTTCGCACTGTTCGTGCAGTTCCTTGCCAACCAGTCCGGTGCCACACCCGGCATCAAGCACCCGGTCCGATGAGCTGATTTCGGATGCCAGTGTTTCCGCGGCAATTGCCGGGGCGACATAGCCCATACCAATCAGGGTGTCATCGTCATAGCTTTCGGCCCAATCGGCATATACCGCGCGGATATCATCGCGGTCCCCGGCCAGGGCATAGGCGCGCGTCAAAAGTGGGTTTTCGGTCCCCATAAGCTTGCTCTCCATCTGTCCTGAATGGGGCAAGTGTATATGATATCAATATGTTATTCAAATCGACCGCGGTTTTGGCCGTTCTTCGCACGGTTCTTGATGATTAGCCGGGGTAGCTGATCTCAAGGATTTCAAGCTCATCCTCGCCCGACGGTGTGCGAACGGTGACGACATCGCCGACACCCGATTTCATCAGGGCGCGTGCCACAGGCGAAATCCAGCTGATCTTGCCATTCAGGCTATCAGCTTCGTCTTCGCCGACAATGCGGATGGTCTTTTCCTCGTCACGGGCATTGACGTAGGTGACCTGCGCGCCAAAGAAGACATGGGTATGATCGGGTTGTTCATCAGCACGGACAACATGGGCATCTTCGATCCGCTTGCGCAGATAACGCACACGGCGATCAATTTCGCGCAGGCGCTTTTTGCCATAGATGTAATCCCCGTTCTCCGAACGGTCGCCATTGCCCGCCGCCCAGTGGACAACAGCCACGACTTCGGGCCGTTCCTTTTTCCAAAGGTGGTCGAGTTCGGATTTAAGGGCGTCTAGCCCTTCGGGGGTGATGTAAATCGGTCTGTCCATGATCTGCGTTTTAGCGCAAAGCAGATGCTTGGAAAAGAGGTCAAAAAAAGCAGCGCCCGCTTGGTAACGGACGCTGCTTTGAATGGATCTTATACGTGGGAACTTACGCCTTGGCAGTGCTGCGCAGTTCCTTGTCATCAATGGGCATATGAACAAGGGCGGCAAAGATGCCAAGCGCGACCGAGACCCACCAGACAGCATCGAAATTGCCGGTCATGTCATAGACAATCCCGCCCATCCAGGCACCAAAGAAGGCACCGATCTGGTGGGACAGCATGACAATGCCAAACAGGGTGGCCATGTAACGTGGCCCGAAGACCTGTGCGATCAGGCCACTGGTCAATGGCACGGTCGACAGCCACAGCGCACCGAGTGTGGCGGAGAACAGCAAGATGGTCTCGGATGTTTTGGGCGCAAAGATAAAGACCAGAATGACCACCGCACGCATGCCGTAAATAAACGACAGGCCGTACTTCTTGCTAAACCGCCCGCCAGCCCAGCCTGCGGTCAGTGTGCCAAAGATATTAAACAGGCCAATCAATGCCAGACCTTCGGCAGCAACCGAACTTGGCAGACCACAAAGGGCGGTAAAGGTTGGCAGGTGGGTGGTGACCACGGCCACGTGGAAGCCACACACAAAGAACCCGGCATTGAGCAACATGAAGCCGCGATGTTTGCGGGCTTCATGGAAGGCAGCCATAAGGCCTTGCGGGCCAAGATCAGGTGCCGCCGTCGGGCTGTTGCCTTCGGCCTTGCCGGTCAGCGCAAAGGCGGCCGGGACCATCAGCATGGCGATGGCGGCCAAAATCATTAGTGTCGTGACATAGCCAAACGAGCCATTAAGCATCTGTGCCGTCGGGGCCATGACAAACTGCCCGACCGAGCCACCGGCTGATGCGATGCCAAGGGCAAAGCTGCGCCGTTCGGGCGAGAAAACACGACTGATCGCGGCAAGGATCACCGGGAAGCTGGTCGTCCCGACACCGGTCCCGATCAGGAAGCCCGCCGTCAAGTGCAACTCACCGGGCGAACTTGACGTGCCCATCATATAAAGGCCAGCAGCATAGATCGCAGCGCCGCCTATCAGCGTGCGCGTGGTACCAAAACGATCGGCAATTGCCCCGGCAATCGGGGCGGAAACACCCCACATCAGGTTCTGGATGGCAAAGGCCAGACCAAAGGTCGAAGCAGTCCAGCCGGTGTCATTGAGCATGTCGGGAATGAAAAGCCCGAGTGACTGGCGCACACCAAGATTGAGCGACAAAACAAGACCGCCACATAAAAGGACGATCCAGGGAAACCATCTGGTGGCGCGTAACAGCGCCATGCGCGTGGGGCTCATAACGTTTTCTCCGGCGGCGTTTTTCTATTGTTTGTAATGATATTGAACGCGCTGGTGGCATGCGTCCAATTCATTCGCGTTATGATGCTGATAACATTTCTGCATAGTCAATGCTGGATATTTTACCAGCATTGATCACGAGGTCGCCAACCTTGTCGATGATGCCGTCGAGATCAGAGGTCGAGATCAGAGGGTGATGGCCATGCCCCGGTTCATGCAATGAATGTATTGTCTGGCAACACTTGGTGCATTTTATGCGTTGGCGATGCTTTGACCGCTTTTCCTTTTTGCCTTGAACGCGGTTGCCGCCGCCGTATAGCCGCCTTCGCCGCCATCAAGGAAATGGAAGTGTGCATCGCTTGTGATGGACGGTACGATGCAGGTCATGATCGCTGTTCGTTGGCGATGGGTGCCATAGTAAATGTCGCCCTGAAGCTCGGCCGCACGCAGGTGGGCTTCGACTTCTTCGGCGCGTGCCTTGCTGCAATTGACCGTCATCCACAGGCCATCACCGAATTTACGGAAATCAGTGTTGTAGCCCGTGTAATCGCGATAGCGCCGTGGATCAAACGCGCCCAGTTTCCAGCCGGTTTTCATCAGGATCACAGCGATCAGTGCGATATAAAACGCCTTGAGCCATGCTTTGACATAGCCGCCTTCGTTATGTTTGGTCGCCTCTGCCTCAAGATGCAGACCGGGCGGCGGGAAGGCGACGCCGGGGCCGCTTGCGGGGATCGGGCTGCTTTTGCGCGGGCTGTCATCAAGTATGGCCAGAAGATCGTTGACCGTGGAATCAAACCGCGCCCGGTTGTCGCACGGGGCGACAATGATCGACAGGATGACATCGGTGCCATCTGCGCGGATCGGGGACCAGCGGCATGACAGCCCGGTCAGGTCCGGGCGATGGCCGGATGGGGCAGGCGCGATCAGATTTTGGCCGTGTTTCATCTGATCTTCGGCCCATTGCATGCCGCCACCTGCGAACATTGCATAGGATACCGGATCGGATACCGCATATCGGGCAACGCGCACATCGCGATTTGCCGAACGGATATCGGCGATCTGAACCAGACCGACGCGAAGCTCAAGGTCCAGTGTCTCCGCCGCCCAGGTGGCGGTGGTCGCCATGGCATTGCGCACAGCGTCAATCTTGTCGGGCGGGCAGGCAAAACTTGCGCCATCGCCGCCAAACAGGAACGGATAATCCGAATGGCCAAGCGCGTTGCTGACCGCGCAAATGACCGAGGCCCCGACCATGTTGACATCCTTGAAACGACCGGCCTCGACCGCCTTGGTCGAACCGACAATATCAGACGTGCCCACCCACCAGTCATCTGGCAGGGCATGGTACACCGTGCCATCAAGGACCTTGGCGAAGTCGTCAAACGTCGGAATGTCGAGATAAAGGTTGGTCACATCGGTCTCACAGTTGCGCTGAATGGCGGCGGAAATCGACAGACCCGGTCCGCCATTAATAATGCGGTGGCGGTGCGTCGTCTTCGGGTGCTGTACGCAGGAAATCAATCATGCGTTTAATATCAGACGACATTAATTTGTTGTGACGTTCAAGCACATCAATGCGGTCCCATTGGGATTTGATCATGTCAGACAGGTCGCTGACGACTGTTTCCATATGGGAAAGCTGTATTTCGAGCTCTGTAACGCGGCTGTCGATTTCTTCGTGGCTCATGGTTGTATCTTTTGTAAGTGGCATCGGTTGCGGGGACTTGTAACGCGACTTGCGGTATATGCAAGCCTGTGGCACGACTGCCGGGTGGTCATGTGACTGCGCCTGTGACCCTAACATATCTGGATGGCTGATGACCGATTTATCCGTACTCGCCCTTGTTGGGGTTATTTTGGCGTTGATCTTGGTTTATGCAATCCGTCTGCGTGCCGTTCCGATGCCAACATCGGCAAAGGCGGCGAACGAAATCATCGCCTATATTCCCAACGACACCAGGGCCGTGACGGATTTCGGGTCCGGTTGGGGGGATATGGCGCTGGCGATTGCCCGTGCGCGACCAGATATCAAAGTAACCGGTATCGAGCTGTCGCCAATTCCCTATGCCATCAGCCGTATGCGCAGCATTCTGGCGGCGACGCCCAATCTTGATTTCATCCGTGCAGATTATCGATCCCTTGATCGTGATCCGGGGGATGTTGTGGTCTGTTTTGTCGATCCCCGTGCGATGGAGGATATCGGCGATGTGCTTTCGCAACGTATGGCGAGCGGGGGCGTTGTTCTATCACGTGCCTTTGCCATCCCCGGCTGGCAGGCCTTTGGCGAGGTACCAATGAAAACCGGGAACGACCGCCTTTATCTGTACCGGATCGGCAGTCACAAGCCGGGTATTGTCGCGTGATCTTGCGGGCAGCCTAGTTGGTATGTCCGCAACAACTTCCGTCCGAGCCGCGACCATGCAACTGGATTGGCGGGCAGGGGACGGTGCCATAAGAGCAGAAAACACAGCAATCACCGGGCTTGGGGCGCAAAACCGCACCACATCCCTTGCAGTCATAAAAATACTGGCAGGCATCGGTCGGCATGGTTTCGCTTTCAACATGTCCACATTCCGGACAGGTCAGAACCGATACCAGTTCGACGTGTTCAGGGTCAGTCTTCTTCATAAACTTTGATCAATGCTGAATGGTCCAGATCGCCATCGCCCATGTCGATCAGCTCGTCATAAAGCTCCATGGCAAGGCGGGTGATTGGCAGTTCGACGCCCAGTTCCCCTTCGGAAAACTCAAGCGCCTGAAACAGGTCCTTGCGCTGGGTGACGACCTTGCCACCCGGCTCGAAATTGCGTTCGATCATGCGTTCGCCGTGCTTTTGCAAGATGGCGGAATCTGCGAAGCCCCCCGTCAGTGCCGAGCGCAGTTTTTCAAGATCGACATCGGCTTCGTCGGCCATCGAAAACGCCTCTGCAACCGCACCAATGGTGATGCCGACAATCATCTGGTTTGCCGCCTTGGCGATCTGGCCGCAGCTGACATCACCGACATGGGTAACGCGTGAACCCAGCACATCAAAAATGCGATGAACACGGTCAAAATCTTCTTTGGCTGCGCCGACCATGATCGACAGTGTGCCGCTTTCAGCGCCATGGGTGCCACCCGATACCGGGGCATCGATCCATGTGCCACCGGCATCCTCGACCGCATCGGCAAAACGACGGGTCGCCTCGACCGACGTGGTGCCCATGTCAATCACGATGGTGCCTTCCTCGATGCCGTCAATGATGCCGTCCTCGCCCAGAAGCACGTTTTCGAGGGCCACCGTATTGGCAACACAGATGATCACGATGTCGGCCTCAGCCGTGGCGTCAGCCGGGGTGCCGGCAGTCGCAATGCCAAGGTCTTCGAAGGCATTGAGTGTTTCGGGATTGCGGGTGTTGACGGTCAGAACCGCACCGGCCTTTTCAAGATTGAGCGCCATCGGACGCCCCATCAATCCAAGTCCGATGAAGGCAATGTTTTCCCCGGAAAGAGCGGTCATGACAGCGGTCCCTTTGTGTGACGGTAGCTATATCTGAACTGGCGACGCGAAACCGGTCCGCGCCCATGGGCCCGAAACCGGCAAATTTTGTTGGCTAGGCCATATCACATTGTGGCTTTTACATAAGCAGCGATTTGAGGGCGCAACGCCCAAAATGCGCTTCGGGTTCCACAAATTTGTTCATACAGGCCCAACACATTGTTGGAATGCTGAAGTAAATACTCTTTCTGCAGCGAGGATGCGTGGGATCACGCCGCAAACAACGCCGAGAAATCAGAAATCGCCGGGCCGGACATAGCGCGCAGCCATGGCGCGTTCGATGGCCGATCCAACCAGCCGGTCAAGGTCAAGCCGGTGGCGCAGCAATTCAAGAATGCGCAGTTCTTCCTGGCTGATTTCACTATCGGACAGGACGATTTCACAGGCAAAGACATAAGCCGTTTCGCGCAATTTGCGCGGCAGGGCATCGCGGATCAAATCAAGCGCGCGGTCCATGCCGTCTTCTTCGCCAAGCAGCTTTGCGCAATCGCGTGCAACGCTGGTCACACCTTCATTGTCAAATCCGGCAAAAATCGGAAGATAACGGACCCGACGGCCCATGGCAGAAAGTTCGGCATCGGTAATATCGTTATCGGCGGCCGAAACCATAACCATTGTGTAGATCAAGGCGTCCTGATGCGAAATCACGTTGGCTGCTCCTTTTCTGAGCGGTTCTCTGAAATGCTGTTCATCCAGACATCTGACGATCCTGTCCGGGCAGTGTGAAAACCACCGAGCCAGCCGATGGTATGCCGATAAGCATCCATGGGCAACAGTTAAGCGATGAAATTTCAGGGATTTTAAGGAATATGTAGTGAAATCGTCGTCATTGTGTTGTCGTCGGTCGTGCGGGTATTGAAAGCTGCGAAAAGTGGCATGCGCGATCCTGAAAACAAAAACGGATGCCGTGACAAAATCACAAGCAGAATGATTGCGGTAATCGGTTGTGATGGGGGAAATTTTGGCTTTGCACTGCATGGGGTAGCAGTTATGGTCGCGCAGCGACAACAAACATGATGAATAAAGCCGCTATGGGAGACATCAACGCAATCAATTCCGTCAATACGTTGGCGGCGTTGATCAGCCATCTGTGTTTGCCGTCTGGAGCATATGATCCAGACGAAGGACGAATTTTGGTAAATGATGCGTGGTGTGAAGCATTTGATCGCAACCTGTCAGCTGGTGAATGGCTGTCTTTGGATGTCAATGACGCCCTGCGCGAACCGCTTGACGAACTGGCAGAGCAGCTGCGCGATAACGGCGGTTACCATCATGTCGAATGCGAGTTGCATGATAACAAGCGCGTCTTCCTTGGGTGGAAGCTGACGATCGGACATCAGACCTTTATCCGGTTCACAAAGATCAAGGCGAATTTCTTTTCGGGCATCGGGTCGCTTATTTCACCCCAGCCGGTTTTGCTTGTCGAAAACAACGGCAAACTGCGCAGTGCAAACTGCGCGGCAGAGCAGCTTGCCCTTGAAATGGGCCTTGCATCGCCGCTTGACCTGACCCACCCGCGTGATCAGCGTGCGCTGGTGGGCGAGGATGGCCCACAGTTCAATTCCGATAACACGCGCACCGTGCATTACGGACAGCGTTTCTTCCAGTGGCAATATATCACGCTTGATACGTCGGGCTGTCTGGTGCTGTTCGGGCAGGAGCACACCCGCGAGGAAAGCTATCGACGTGCCCTTGAACATGCCGTGCACGGGATCATAGAACTCAATGCCGAAGGCACGATTACCAATGTGAACGAAGAAACGGCCTCTTTGTTCAATTACGGGTCGGTGCGGGAATTGACCCAGTCGTATCTGCGCCATCCGGAAACCTTTTATGCCAATGACAGCGACCGCATTCAGCTGCGTCGCGACCTTGCAACCGGCAAGGGTGTGCATGCCCGCGATATTGAAATGCGCCGTGCGGATGGAAGCCAGGTTTGGGTAAGGCTCAATGCCACCGAAATTCGCGGCGAGGGCGGCATTCTTCTGGGTTATAGCGTTACCATGACCGATATCACCAAAAACCGGCAGGCCGAATATGACCTGCGCCGGCGTCAGGAAAGATATCGTGCGCTCGTCCAGACGGCTGGCAGCGTGATCATGTTCCTTGATGCCGAGGGACGCATTCTGGAATACAACCGCGAATGCGAATGGACATTCGGTTATTCCTGGATGGAAGCCGCCGGGCAGAACTTTTTTGACTTCCTGCTGGTTGAGGATGACCGGGCGCGCGTGCGCATGGCCGTGCGGCGCTTGCTGTCGGGCGAGATCATCAAGGATGAGGTTTTCTCGTTCAAGCGCCGGGACGGTGAAGTCCGCCTGTTGCAATGGAATGCGCGGGCGCACTTTGGCGAAGACGGCGATGTTGCGGGTGTGATCTGTATTGGTCAGGACGTGACAGAGAAACTGTCTGTCGAACGCGCCTTGCGCCATGCCGAGGAAAAATTCCGCGGCATTTTCGAAAATTCGGCAGAAGGCCTGTTTCAAAGTATGCCGCTTGGCCCGGTGCATTCCGCCAATCCGGCCTTTGCCTCCATTCTGGGCTATGAAACGGTCGAGGATCTGCTGGCAAAAGAACAGGACTGGTCTTTCCATTATCTGAACCCGGTCAGTCGCTTGCGCATTACCGGCCGGTTGCTGCGCGACGGGTCTGTGCACGGGTTTGAAACGGAAATGCGCCGCGCGGATGGCAAGATCATCTGGGTCGAGGAAAATGCCCGCCTGGTCCGTGACGAGCAGGGGCGACCTGTTCTGATTGATGGATCGATTACCGATATTACCGACCGCAAACGCAGCGAAGCGCGCATTCAGTTCCTTGCCCATCATGATGGCCTGACCGGGCTGCCCAACCGGACCTTGTTCCAGGAACGGCTGGCCGCCGCGGTGGAGCGCAGCAAACGCGAACGATGCCATTTTGTCCTGATGATGTTTGATCTTGATAACTTCAAGGACATCAATGACACCCTTGGACATCCGATTGGCGACCTACTCTTACAGGGTGTGGGTGAACGCATGCGCGTCTGCCTGCGCAACGAGGATGTTGTCGCACGTCTGGGCGGGGACGAATTTGCCGTCCTGATCCACGAGCCGGGATCGATCGAGGAAGTGACCTTTGTCGCGCAGCGGCTGATTGAGCGTGTTTCGGAACGTTTCATGCTAGATGGCAACGAAGTGCAGGCATCGACCTCTGTCGGGATATGCATGTATCCGCAAGATGGTCGCGATGAAAAGGACCTGCTGCGCAATGCCGACCTTGCGCTTTATTGCTCCAAGGCGGAAGGTCGCAATCGCTATCACTTCTTTGAGCCGAAACTTCAGGTCGAGGTTCAGGAACGCAAGGCGATGGAGCGCGACCTTAGTCACGCAATTGAAAATGACGAGCTGGAGCTGTTCTATCAGCCGATCATTGATATTGGCGGCCAACGTATCATTGGCATGGAAGCACTGGTGCGGTGGTTTAACCCGTCACGCGGTCAGGTCAGCCCGGTCGATTTTATCCCGGTAGCCGAACGCATGGGCATCATTGCCGATATCGGCAAATGGGTGCTGAAACGTGCCTGCGAACAGACCAAGGCATGGCGCGATGCCGGCTACGGCCAATTGACCATATCGGTCAATCTTTCGCCGCTTGAACTCGCCCGCCACGAAGACCTGATTGAAAGTGTCGGTGAAGTGCTTTCGCGCACTGAACTTGATCCCCATCAGTTGCAGTTCGAGGTGACCGAAGGGGCCGTGATGGACAATCCACGCGAAGCCGCCATCACGCTTGGCATCCTGCGAAATCAGGGCATCCGGATTGCCATTGACGATTTCGGCACCGGGTATTCGTCGCTGGCCTATCTCAAACGGTTCCCGGTGGACAAGATCAAGATCGACCGGTCGTTTATCATTGATATCGACAGTTCCGACGGGAATGCCGCCATCGTGCGTGCGGTTGTGTTCCTGGCCAGGTCGTTTGGTATGGCGATCAATGTCGAAGGTATCGAAACCAAGACCCAGCTTGAACATATTGCGTCCGAAGGCGTCGATGAAGTTCAGGGCTTCTATTTCAGCAGGCCGATCAGCGCCACCGAAATGGAGGCCTTGCTTAAGGAAAACCTTAGTCTGCCGGTACGGTTCCCGGTGGCTCAGACGTAAACCGACCCACCGGCACATTCCGATTGATGGATCAAAAAAGGCGCACCACGAGAATTCGTGATGCGCCTTTTTCTTTGCGTCGACGGCTGGTTTAGGCCGCCGATTGTTGTGGCGGATCGCCCGCCACCTTGCAGAGCTTGTCACGGTCAATGCGCATGGTAGAGGGCATGCGCGGGTTGCGCACAATTGCGCCTTCGCGCTTGAGGTTGGCGATCATGCGGCTGGCCGTTTCGGTGGTTGTTGCAACGATATTGCCAAGCTTCTCGCGGTTGGGCAGTGACACCAGATCATTGTGTGCAGACCACAGCAGGAACCGGCAAATCCGGCGCATGGCCGAACCGGTGCCAAAGCTGATCTTGAGTTGCTGACCATCCATGACCTCGCTTGCCAAAAGCGACGTGACTGCCGCCTGAATGCCCGGATCATTTTGCTGGGCAAGGCGGATCCGTTGTATCGGGATGCGCTTGATCACCGAGGGCGCGATGGTTTCGATCACCAGCGTCGGGTCGGTTACGGCCAGCATTTCAAGGCCGATCGGATCGCCGGGGCGATAGACCCGACAAACCTGTCTTTCGCCTTGTCTGGTGTATCTGCACCGCAGGGCCAGTCCGGTTTGAACAATGTAGATGTATGTATGGTCCTCGCTGTGATGTCCGATGCTGGCATCGGACGGCAATGACAGGACGGTTGGTTCGGCAAGTTTTTCCAATACGTGCAAGGCGTCGTCTTTGTTCATGGGGGGCTCCCATTGGCAAATTTTCTGATACGCGGCAACGTCGTCGCGTATCGACACCAGTCTGTGAGCCGGGATGTCCCGGAAGTTGCCGGTTTTACCGGCTAGCATGGGATGATGATCGGATAGAACCACGTCCGTCAGATACAGTTGTGGCGTCAAGTTGCCATCAAGGCACTGGCAAAGCGGTGCTTGGAATTCCGATCAGATGGTGACCGGCGGTGCGCGCGGAGATGCGGCAATCGGGCAGAAATCGTGCAGACGTGCCGTAATATGAAGGGCGGTGACCTGATTAGACAACCGGATGCGATGGATCAGCGGCAATTCAGGTTCTACCGGCATGCCGACCACATGGTTGCCAAGGCCGCAACTGGCGCACTGAAAGCCATCGAAGGCGTCGGAACTGTGCGGATTAGCAGTGCGATCTGCGGCAAGGTCGGCTGGCACCGAAATGGTTTTGATGCCATTTGCAGTACAGATAATGAGCGGGACAAAGGTCTGGGAAACTTCCGTGTTCGACGTCGGCACTGTTTCAAGCGCGACAGGCGCGTGCATGAACCCGAAAAACAGCGCGTTGACCAGCAAGAGCCAAGCCACACAAAGTGACAGGGTGCGTCGTGCAACCAAGCTGTTGAGCGGTGTGAAATACACGGGTTTCCATCCAGATTGGATAAGGTCTGGAATTTGATAGACCCTTGAAACCCCCATGTCAAAGCATCGAATTGTGAACCAGTTATCAGTTTTTCTTTATAATCGTTCTGATATGCCGGGCCATGCCCGGCACACCCTTGGTTACGCTGTTGCCTTGCGGGCCGATCTTGCCATGGAAATGCGCAACATAACCACACCGGTTATTGCGACGGCGCCGCCGATCAGGGTCAGGATGTCGGGCGTAATACCGCTTAGAGTCCATGCCAGCAGAACGGCGATGGGTGGCACCAGATACAAAAAGTTTGCTGCCGATGCCGGGCCGAAATGGCCGATTGCAATGCTCCAGGTGGCATAGCCAAGTGATGCGGAAACAAGACCAAGGAACAACACCGCCAAAATCACCGAAACCGACGCCACACCGATTTGCGCCATCCCGTCGGGCAACCACGGGGTTAGCCACAACGCACCCGTTATCAGCGTCCAGCAGGTGCAGGTCGCCGGGCCATATCGCGCGATCACCCCACGCACCAGAACGAAATAGGTGGCTGACAGCATGGATGCCAACAAGATCAACGAACTGCCATTGCCAAAACGCATCGGGCCGGGTTGACCAACGGCGATCAGGATCACACCGGAAAAACTCACTGCTGTGGCGATCCAGGCACCAATCCCGAACCGGTCGCGCAAAAACACTGTCGCGAGCATCGCCGTCCAGATTGGCAATGTATTGATGATAAAGCTTGCCGCCCCCGGTGATACCGTTTGCTGCCCGGTATTAAGCAACCAGTTATAGATGCTGATGCCAAGCGCGCCGCCCAATCCAAGCCGTGCAAGATCAACCAGCTTGGGCATCTCTGGGCGTTTTATCGCAAGCCAGATCACAGCCGGACAGGCCGCCAGTGTAAAGCGCACTGCGGCAAGTGGCAGGGGATCAAGCCCCGAAAGCGCAACCCCGATCAACGGAAAGGCCGCCGCCCAGGACAGAACCGTAATCAGGGCACAGGCAAGGCCCAAAGTGGCTTGTGAGAACATCAGCATTCCCCTCGTTCTATGCGAATGAATTTGTTTTCTGTCTTGCTGATAGCGCGATCATGAGTGTTGACATAGAACATAGCTTGGGGATCAGATGTGCATATGGTGCACAGCAATGACCTTTCCCTTCCGCCTCTTGCGCTGTTGCCCGCGGTGATGGCCGCGGCGCGCAACGGGTCGTTTTCGGCCGCCGCCAGTGAAATGGGTGTGACGCATAGCGTGATAAGCCGCCATGTTGCGCAGGTCGAACAATGGCTTGGCTACGATCTGTTTGAACGTTATGGCCGCGGGGTGCGTCCGACGCCCGATGGACAACGGTTTTTGCGCGAAACACAGGCGGCGATTGATCTTTTATCACAAGGTGCGCAGCCCTGGCGGCAACGCCGTGGACCGGATGTCATCAAAATAAGCCTGCTACCATCCTATGCCCGGATCTGGTTTCTTAAGCTTGTGCCAGAGATCGAGCGTGATCTGAATGTGCGGCTTGAACTCGAGATTACCGAACGGCTGGCCGATTTCGATGGCGGGCAGACCGACATCGCCATTCGCTGTGGCAAGGGACAATGGTCGGGCACCAAATCAAGCTTGTTGTTTGCTGATGATCTGGTGCCGCTGATTTCGCCCAAGCTTCTGGACGGGCACGATCCGCAAGGCCTTGATGCAGATGCAATTGCCAACCTTCCGCTTTTAAATGACAGCGACGCGACCGGCTGGCGGCACTGGTTGGCCGAACATGGGGTCAAGTATCGGCCCAAGCCAACTGATCGCCGGTTTGAGGATTACAGTGTCGGGCTGTCTGCGGCGGATGCGGGGCTTGGTGTGATTTTGGCGCGCTTGCCGTTTGCGCGCATGGCAATTGGAAATCACGACCTGATCATGCTGCCTTTCGCGCCGGTTCGAAGCCCGCTTGCGACGTTTTTGGTGCAGCCGGCCTATGACCAGCGCCCGGCTGTGCGTGCGGTGGCAGAACGCCTGATCACGGCGGCGAAGGCTTGCGGCTAAGATCACCCCCTTGGGAACTTGTCCTATTCGACAGACGTTAGATGGGCTATAATTTGCAGCAATTTCAGGTTGATATTGCCGCGATCCACAGAAGTCAGGAGCACCCTACCATGACCTTGATCGTTAATGACGGTACGCCGGAAATGCGCGGTTTGCTGGATAAGGGGCGCAAACGGTTGCGCACAGTCGGGGTCATCATGTTGATCCTTGGCGTGCTGGCGGTGGCCTTTCCCCTTGCCACGACGATTGCGTTCAAATCTGTGATTGGCTGGCTGTTCCTTATCGGGGCGGTTGGGCATTTTTATGGCGCGTGGAATGCAGATACCCCGACGCGACGCAGTCTTGATATCATTCAGGGGCTTGTCTTTGGCGTGATTGGGGGATGGTTGGCCTTCTTCCCGATGGGCGGGGTCGTGACCCTTACGGTGTTGCTTGCCATTGCCTTCATCCTGCACGGCGTTTTTGAGGCGCTGATGGCGATGTGGCTGAAACAGTTTCCGGGATGGAAATGGATGATGGTATCTGGCGGGATTTCAGTACTTGCCGGTATTCTGATCTTTGCCGAATTGCCTAGTTCGGCAAGTTGGGCGATTGGTTTGTTGCTTGGCATTATCCTGTTATCTTCCGGGTTTAGCTATCTGATGGTGTCGATGGCGATGGGCAAAGTCGCACGAAGCTAAAACCGCGCTTGGCAAACAGAGGGATAAGGCATGGCAAACGCCACACCTGTTGGCGGTCTGGCCGGGGGACTTGAACGGTGGGATGATGCCCTGTCGTCCCCGACCCTTAACCGTGCCGTCCTGATCTTCACCCTGCTTGCCATGGCAGGGCATTTTATCCTGATGTTTATCGGGCCCGAGATGGTCTGGGGACAGCGCACGGCTGATCTGCCGCTTTTTGCGCTGTTTGCCCTTGGTGGACTGCCCATTCTGGCGCAGCTTGCAATCAAGCTTCTGCGTCGGGAAATGGGCGCTGATTTTCTGGCCGCGATTGCCTTTGTTACCGGTGTGGTGCTGGCGGAATATCTTGCCGCCAGCCTGATCATATTGATGCTGACCGGGGGGCAGGTTCTTGAAGGCTTTGCCATGCGCAAGGCGTCCTCGGCCCTGAATGCCCTGGCCAAGCGCATGCCCAGTGTCGCCCATCGCAAATCCGAAGATGGCGAGGTCACTGATATCGCGATTGACGAGATCGACATTGGCGATCTGATCGCGGTCTTCCCGCATGAAACCGCCCCGGTTGATGGCACGGTCATTGATGGTCATGGCAGCATGGATGAAAGCTATCTGACCGGGGAGCCCTATGTGGTGGCCAAGGCACCGGGCACCAATGTGCTGTCGGGGGCGATCAATGGCGAGGCGGTCCTGATCATCCGGGCGGAAAAGCGCGCGCGCGATTCCCGTTACGCCCAGATCATGGATGTCATGGCCGAGGCCGAACAAAAACGCCCGCGCATTCGCCGTCTTGGTGACCAGATCGGCGCGTGGTTTGCCCCGGCGGCGCTTTTGTTTGCGATCTTGGTCGGGTATCTGAGTGACGATTCATCGCGTTTTCTGGCGGTCCTTGTGGTGGCGACACCCTGTCCGCTTTTGATTGCCATTCCGATCACGGTGATGAGTGCGATTTCAATCGCTGCCCGGCGCGGCATCGTCATCCGTGACCCGACGGTGCTGGAACGGTTGCCGACCTGCCAAACCGCGATTTTCGATAAGACCGGCACGCTGACTTATGGCCGACCGGAACTGGTGGAGGTGTTGGCCGGGCCCGATATGGATGGCAACCTTGTCCTGAGGCTTGCCGCCAGTCTGGAACGCTATTCCAAGCACCCATTGGCATCGGCGGTTTTGGTGGCAGCACGCGACCGCAACCTGCCACTTGATGAAGTCAGTCATGCCTCGGAAAAGCCGGGGCAGGGATTGAGCGGGCAGGTCGATGGCCATGAAGTTGCCGTCACCCACCGCAACAAGCTGATGAAATCCGACCCCGAGATCGCCGGGCTTCTGCCCGAAAGTGCAGCGGGGCTGGAATGCGTGGTGCTGGTTGATGGAAAATATGGCGCGACCTTTCGCTTCCGCGATACGCCGCGCGCCGAAGGCGAAAGCTTCGTCGGCCATCTGGGTGACATCCATCATTTCAAAAAGGTGATGTTGCTTTCGGGCGACCGGGAAAGCGAGGTCAGCTATCTTTCGGAACTGCTGGGCATTTCGGAAAGCCTTGCATCGCAAAGCCCGGAACAGAAAGTCGCCATCGTCCGCGAGGAAACCGCCAAGGCCCCAACACTGTTCATGGGCGATGGCATCAACGATGCTCCGGCACTGGCCGTTGCGACGGTCGGTATCGCCTTTGGCAAGGAAAGTGCGGTGACAGCCGATGCCGCCGGTGCGGTGATCCCCGAAGCATCGCTTGTCACTGTTGACGAGCTGCTTCACATCAGCATGGCGATGCGCCGCATCCTTTTGCAAAGCGTGATTGGTGGCATGGTGCTTTCCATCGTCGCCATGGGCTTTGCGGCGGCAGGCTACATCACGCCTGTTGCGGGTGCGCTGTTGCAGGAAGGCATTGATATCATCGCGATCCTCAATGCGCTCAGACTGGCGATTGCGCATGATATTGATGCCGATATGGTAGAGTAGCCAAACGCCTGAGACGTCAAGTTTGCGGTCCAGCTAACAGTGTTCGCAAAGTGTTATTGCTCTGACGCGCGCGTGATTTCGGCAATGGCATTCGCGATGCCGTCTTCAGCGGCGATCTTGCTTGCAACGCGTTCGGCGTTTTTGCGATAGGCCGGCGTTTCAAGAACCGTTTTGATCCGACGGGCCAGCATCGCGGCATCAAGTTTTGCGGGCTTGATCGGGCGCGGCGCAACGCCAAGCCCGTGCAGGCGCTTTGCCCAGAAAGGCTGATCACCGAAAAACGGAATGATGATCGACGGGCGACCGGCGCGCATGGCGGCGGCACAGGTGCCAGCCCCGCCATGGTGAATGACGATATCGACCTTGGGGAACAGCCATTCATGGGGAACCTCAGACACCGCAAGGATGTTGGAGGGCCAGTCAATGTCGCCCATGCCGCCCCAGCCGGTCGCCACAATCGCGGCGATGTCGGGGGTGCCCGTTTGCGAAACGGCCTCGGCAATCATTTCTGCCATCGCGGTCGGATCATTGCCGGGCATTGACCCGAAACCGATATAGATCAGGTTTTTGTGACGTTCGACAAAGTTTTGTACTGCCGGATCAGGCAGGCTTGTTTGTGCGCCCCCGTCCAGAAACCAGTATCCGGTGACAGTTGCGTGTGTCGGCCAGTCTGTGGGGCAATTGATCACAGCATTGCTAAAGGCATGAATGATGGGCAGCGTGCCGGATTTACAAGACTGAAGGATGTCCAGTCCCTTGGCATTGATCCTGTTTTGGCGTCGTGCTGCCCAGCGGCAAACTTGCCGACGCAGTGTTGCGTTCAACAGCCTATAGATCAGCTTGCCGGTTACGCGGTTATACCAGCGACCCAAGGTCCCGCGTGGCCCAAGATCAGTAACGCCCATATGCGGACAATCGCCGGTCGGGATAAAGGACGGGATCAGTTGCGCCATCACAACCGGGATACCGAGATGCCTGCCAATCGGCAGCGCGCCAAAGGTTTTCGGATGAAAAACGATGACGTCGGGCTTGGCCTGATCAATGGCGCGGAAAATATCATCAAGCAGTGTGTCCTGAAGACCGCGCGCCTTTTTGCTGATGGCAAACAACGATGTCAGCTTCGCCACGGCCGATGCCTTGGGATCAGACGCATCGGCAAATTGTGGATCATCCGTAAGCGCAATCAGCGCATTACTCAGGGCTGCGAATTCAAGATCATGATCGGTGATAAAACCGGCAAAGCGTTCCGGGGCGGCGACGGTGACCTGATGCCCCTTGTCGATCAGTCCACGTCCCAGCGCGACAAAGGGCTGCACATCGCCGCGCGTCCCATAGGTCATCAGCATGACATGCATGGAGTGTCCTTTCCGCCGTCACAATTGAGGCCAAAGAAACCGATTAACCTTCTTCGCTATCCCGGTCGTTGCCAAGGAAGATCCGCGTTTGTTCAATCGCCTCGCGCAGGCCAACACGCTGGACCTCGACATCGTCGGGAAAGGCACCCAGAAGCCGTGATGGCATGCGGTTATCAAGCAGGACAAACACACCGCGATCCTCGGCACGCCTAACAAGGCGGCCAAACGCCTGCTTCATGCGAAGCCTTGTGAGCATGTCGTCATAGCGTGCGCCGTGGAAGGCGGACTTGCGTGCGCGGTGCAGGATGTCGGGCCGGGGCCATGGCACGCGGTCAAAGACGATCAGGCGAAGGCTGTCGCCCGGCACATCCACCCCGTCGCGTACCGCGTCGGTACCCAGCAGACAGGCATCGCGTTCAACCCGGAAGATGTCGATGAGCGTCGAGACATCCATGCCGTCGATATGCTGGGCCAGAAGTTGCAGGCCCGCGTCATCCATCGGCCCCGTAAGGCGCTCATAAGTCGCGCGCAGCCGCGTGATTGCGGTGAAAAGGCCAAGGGCGCCGCCACCCGATGCCAAAAACAGCTCGCGATAGGCCGCGGCGATATGGTCCGGGTTATCCCGGCCGAGATCATTGACGATGAAAACGCGGGTTTGTTCGCGGTAGTTATACGGGCTTTTCATTGCTGCCCGGATGGCCGGAAGCGGCATGTGGGCGGCCCCCGTGCGATCCTCTGCCACGGCCCAGTCGAATTCTTCATCGCCTGTACCATCACGCAGGGTCGCAGATGTCACCACCATGCCGTGCGCGGTGGGGGCGAGTGACGTGGTTAGCGGGATGGTCGGATCAAGGTAATGGCGATGCATGCCAACATCGAAATCCCGGCCAAACTGGCGTTCAATCGCAAACCAGTCGACAAAGGTTTTCGGTGTTTCCTCGACAAGGGAAGCCAGCATGTCCCGCCACGCACCGACCTGCATGATCGCACGGCGTTCAAGCGACCTTATGGCGGCATCAAGGCGCTGGCGTTCGGCACTGTCAAGCTCGTCGGCCTTTTCATCGAGCATATGGGCAATGATCTTGATCAGCGATTTGGCCGGTTTTTCCATGGCCTCGAGCGCGCGATCAAGATCAGCGGCACTGGCCAGAACCTCGTTCAAGGCCGGTTTGCAATCGGTTTCAATCGAATAGCCGCGATCCCCGTCAGACGAGCGTGCCAAGACCTGTGCCCGGACATGGGCAAGGAAGGTTTCCGCCGGACCCTTGGCATGTTGTGACCCGTCATGAATGCGCGACAGCCACCCTTGTTCGGGCAGGCATTGGGCAGCGACAATTACGGCATTGACGGCATCGCGCAGTTCATCGCGGTCCATGATCAACGTTTCAAGGCGCTGTTTCAGGCCGCGTGCACGCGATGATCCCTTTTGCTCTGCGCCCAAAAGCCAACGACGAAGTTCCTGCCCCTCCATCCCGGTCAGGTGGGATGAAAATGCCTTGTCGGCGGCGTCAAACAAATGATGGCCCTCGTCAAACACGTAACGTGTCGGCATGGAGGCATCATCAAGCCCACCCAAGGCCGCCTGCACCATGACAAGTGCATGGTTGGCCACCACGATCTCGGCCGAGCGGGCGCGGCGCACAGTCTTTTCGACAAAGCATTTTGAATAATGCGGGCAGGCGGCATAGATGCATTCGCCGCGCTGATCGGCCAATGCGCCGGTGAACCGGTTGCCGAGCAATTCGGTCAGCCAAGCGGGGAAATCACCGCCGACCATGTCGCCATCACGCGTATGCGACGCCCATCGGGCAATCAGGCCCAATGGGGTAGCCTGATGCGGTTGTTGATTAAGCGGGCGTTGGGCTTCTTCGAAATTCAGCAGGCAGAAATAGTTTTCCCGGCCCTTGCGCACGACGGCCTTCAGGCGCTTGTCCTTGGGATCGTCATACAGGCGATCGAGTTCCTGATCGATCTGGCGTTGCAGGTTGCGGGTATAGGTCGAAATCCAGACCGCGCCGTCATTCTTCTGGGCCCAAAGGGACGCCGGGGCGACATAACCCAATGTCTTGCCGGTCCCCGTTCCGGCCTCGGCCAGGACGATATTGGGCGCACCATCATGCAGGCGTGGGCCAAAGGCCGAACATACGGACGACGCATAATCGGCCTGTTGCGGGCGTTCTTCCGCGCCTTCGCCAAGCAGGTCTTTCAGGCGTTTACGGGCATCCTTGGGATCAACCGGATAATTGGCCGGTGGCGGTGGCGGGGCATGTTCAGCCCATTCGCCAAGCTTTTTCCAGACTTTAAGGCCCTCATACACCGCATAGCGATGCGGGCCATCGCCATCAGCCCCAAGGGCCGCCAGAACCGAAACACCCCACGGCCAGTGGCCGCGTGCCATCGGCCAAGCAACCGACAGGGCCGGACCGCGTTTGTTGCGATGAAGGGTGGCGAGTTCCTGCAAAAGCCGTTTCATGGCTTCTGCCAGTGCCTCTGCCTGACCAATCAGGTCATCGGCCGGCTTCTGGCCCGTCGCCAATGCAATGCCGCGCGGGGTCGGGACACAAAACTGTGCGGGGCGGACAAAGGCAAAAAGTTCCAGCAAATCATGGGCCGGAAACGGATCGGATTTCAGCCGCCGTGCACAGGCCGGGGTATGAACCAGAATGGGGCGTGATGACCGCGCACGCTTGGCCGCGGCCCCGTGCGGGAGTTCCTCGATCTCGCCATCAGGCGATAAAAACACGGCGTGACGCAATCCAACGACCATGACAGGTGCGTTAGGCGGCATGAAACGCGGTTGAGACTCTTCGGAACGATCATCGAACATTTGGGGCACTATAAGCAGACAGCGACAGTGGCGCTACCGGTGAAATTGACCTATCTTGGAATTTGTAAGGCAATCACCCGATCACAAGAAGACGGACCGCAATGGCAGCCCCCAATACCCGCAATCAGCATTTCTGGCGCGATGACGCGATGCCGTTTGTTGAGCTGCGGCGCGTGGCGGACGGGCATTCGGTTTGTTACGAGCGTCATAGCCACGATACATTTTCCATCGGAACGGTGAAGGGCGGTTACAGTACGTACTGGAACCGGGGCAAAACCCATGAAACGCAAGAAGGGTCTGTGGTGATCCTCAACCCGGAAGATGTTCATGGCTGCAACCCGGTCAAGGGGGCGGACTGGGTTTATGACATGCTGTTTGTCGACCCGGACTGGCTTCTGGATCTTCAGATTGAACTTGATGCCGACGCCGCCGGCAAGTTTGCCATGTTTTCCGATATGCTGAGCCGCGATCCGCATCTTTATGACGGCTTGCTGGATCTGGCTGATACGCTTTCCAATCCGGATGTGGATATTCTTGGCAAGGAAACGGCGATGGTGTCGTTCTTTGGCGATTTGCATGTGAAGCTGGATCGGCGCGGTGTGCTTGATCGTGCGGCCAATGTTGGTGGGGCGATGCAGGACCGGAAAATGGCCGATGTGGGCGAGTATATCCGGGCGCATTATGCCGAGAATATCGGGCTTGACGAGCTGGCCGGGCTGGTCGGCTATTCCCGGTCGCATCTGGTGCGCGCATTCAAAAAGACGTTTGGCATGACGCCTTATGCCTATCTGATCAATTGCCGGGTGCAGCGTGCGCGCCATGCCCTGCGGCAGGGTGAAAAGATCGTCGATGTCGCGCTTGAAACCGGCTTTGCCGATCAGGCGCATTTCCAGCGTATTTTCAAGCGCCTGATGGCGGCAACCCCACGGCAATATGCCCGCGCACAGGTCGCGTGATTTGGACAAAAAAAGCGGACGGGTGACTGTGACCCGCCCGGAGTTTCCACAACCCGACTATGGGGAACGGGGTGCGGGGGATTATTCCAGGATCAAATAGGCTGCACTCGCCGCCAGCAACACGGCCATCGCCCGGTTGAACATCTGAACGCGCGATGGTTCGCCAAGGAAGCGTGACAGGAACGCGCCCGCATAGGCCCAGCACGCGACCGAGACAAAGCAGACGACAAAGTAAATGGCGGTGAATTCCCAGATCAGGGTTGGCGCGCCGGACGCGGCATAGGCGCCCATCCCGGCGATGGATGCCAGCCAGGCTTTTGGGTTAAGCCATTGCATGACGGCACCGGTGATCGCCTTTGGCCCGGTTTGGGCGGTGCCTTTGCCCAGCTCACCATCTGACGTTGCCAGCTTCCAGGCCATGAACAGCAAGAACGCCACCCCGGCCCACTGAATGATCGTGGTCAGTTGCGGGAAGGTTTCGAGCAGTTCATGCAGGCCCAGCCCGATCATAAGCAGCAAAAGGCAAAAACCCGCCGTCGCGCCAAAGACAAGGCGAAGGGATGGGCGAAAGCCATATTGCACGCCCGAGCTCAGCACCAGAATATTGACCGGACCCGGTGTGATGGAGGCCGCAAGCGCAAAGGCGGCCATGGAAAGATAAAGGCTAAGCGTGGCGGTAAAGGCGGACATCCTGGTGTTCCTCGCATCGGCGTTTTTTGTTCGTTGCCAGCATGCGGGGTCTTGCGACGCATTTATTGAACAAAATTGATCTGCGAGAAACAAACCCTCGATTTTGGCAAAAAAAACGCAACCGGATGTCAGACCGGTTGCGGTGATTGCTGTTTATGTACCGTTCCGGTGTGTTGCCGGAACCGGTTTCAGATCAGCTGGTTGTCAGATCCATCAGAAGCGTTGCACAGCGACGCGCAATATCGTCGTTGGGTTCTTCGCTGCCCGGCATTGTTGCCCAGCCTTTTTTGATCACGAAATCGTCGCGCTTGTAAGAGCTTTCAGCCTTAAGGGCTGTAAGTTCCGCCGTCTGATTGTTGGGCGAAAGCATTTTGAACTGGGCGACACATACCGGTGCCATTGCCGAGATCGTTGCTTCCTTGCTGCTTGCATCGGCCATTTCCTGCGCAGTGCCACCAGACACCACCGAGCCGGTGCTGAAACCGACAATGGTGATCAGTGCGGCGCCGATAATGCCGCCCCAAATTCCGGGCTTTGTCCATGCAGGGATTTCGATAGCCATAATAAAATTCCTTTTAATCAGGCCGTGAAAAGTATTTTTCGCGGCTCTGTTAGATCAAAGGAAAACATTGATGATGTAATATTACAATTGATTTATTTTTTAATATTTAAATCAAAGGTCGATTTTCTAAAGGGGATCGATTTTATTTTTTGACAGTTCGAAGAATTATTTCCTGCTTCAACCGAAAAACATGCTCGACAATCCTGTTGCTCCGCCCGCAATCATGGCATAGCGCGCCATCTTGCCAATGGTCACCAAAATGATGAAGGGCAGAAGGCGCACCCGCATGACCCCGGCAAACAGCGTTAACGGATCGCCAATGATCGGAAGCCAGGCAAGCAGTAATGACCACAGCCCGTATTTGCCAAACCAGTGTGAAGCGCGATCCAGTGCTTCGGGCGAGACGGGGAACCAGCGCTTGTGCTTGAAATGCTCGGCATAAAGGCCAAGCCACCAGTTGATGAGCGAACCAAGAACATTGCCCGCCGTCGCGATCAGGACCAGCAGCCACAAGCTGTGATCACCCGATGCAATGAGCGCAGCCAAGGCTGCCTCGGACGTGCCGGGCAGGATGGTGGCGGATGTCAGTGCGGACAGGAAAAGAGCGAAAAGCACGTTTGTAAGCCGTTCAAATCAAATCAGCGGTTACGATTTGAGGCTGAATTTGCGGACTTCAAGCGGCTGTGCAAGGACTTCATCCTTGCTCTGGCCAAAGGCCTTGAGGTAGGGCATCTCGAAATGCCGGGCGAGGTCTTCTTCCGAGCGCCAGTTTTCATAGGCCATCCAGATCGCCGGATCATCTTTTGACTGGTGCATGTCATAGCTGATGCAGCCTTCTTCGGCGCGGGAGGGTTCGACCAATGCCAACAGACGTTTGCCCAGTTCTTCTTCCATGCCGGGTTTGGCGCGTGCGGTGGCAAGAACGGTGAGCTGCTTGGACATTGTGATTTCCTGAATTTGTCATGGGTTTGTGACTGGCGGGATCGCTGCCAAACACAGTGCAGGACAAATAGTTGTTTCACAAGTAGATACACAACAGAAAAAGGCCCGGTGCGGGGTAACACCGGGCCTGAAAATGCCGGTCAGCAGTTTGGGGGGAGCTGACCAGCAGGGGGGAACGGAATTCTAGGCAATCGTGGTGGTTACATCAACATTGCCGCGCGTCGCGTTGGAATAGGGGCAAATGGTATGCGCCGTTTCGACAAGCTTTTCGGCGTCGGCTTTATCGAGACCCGGCAGGGATACCTTGAGTTCGACTGCAAGGCCAAAGCCGCCTGCGTCGCGCGGTCCGATGCCGACCTTGGCAGAAACCGAGACGTCATTTGGCATCTTGATCTTGGTCTGGCCAGCAGCAGCCTTCATCGCGCCAATAAAGCAGGCCGAGTAACCCATCGCAAACAGCTGTTCGGGGTTGTTGCCTTCACCGCCGGCACCGCCAAGTTCCTTTGGCGTGGTCAGTTTGACATCAAGCGAGCCGTCATCGGTTTTCGCACGACCATCACGGCCGCCGGTGGCAGAGGCGCTTGCGGTATATTTTACATCAACAGACATGGTTTCATCCTTTGTTTGAACGGTGGTTCGACTTGGTGAGAACCCGGCTGTGTCGAAAATCAAACCTTCATATGTCGCCGGGAAGGCACGGGTGCAAGTGCGCCTGTACGAAAGAGGGTGAAAGTTTTGTGATCATCGTCAGGCGCAATGTGAACTGTATCCGGCACAAACATCGCACAATAATTAATCGTGTACGATATAAATTCTTGTGCATCAGCCATGCATTAAAATCGTTTGTTATTTAATCGCGCACGATATAAATTTGGCTCTTGGTCTGTCCTGTTCAGGAGGCCCGCCGTGTTCCGGGCTTGACCGAACCTGTGTTACAGATGTTCGGGGGCCAAACCCTTCGCCAATGTAAGGATGCGATTGATGAGCGATACCCCCAAGGATGATTTGCTCGATATTGACAAGTTTCTGTGCTTTTCGGTCTATTCGGCGGGGCATGCCTTTAACCGTGTTTACAAACCAATGCTGGAAGCATTGGGCCTGACCTATCCGCAATATCTTGTGATGGTTGCGCTGTGGCAGGATGACAATCAGTCGGTGCGTAGCATCGGTGAAAAGATGTATCTGGAATCCAGTACGTTGACGCCGCTGCTTAAACGGTTGGAAGCGAACGGTCTGGTTACCCGCAAGCGTGACCCCAAAGATGAACGCTCCGTTCGCATCGGTCTTACCGATAAGGGCAAAGAACTGCGCAAGCAGGCCGAAGACGTCCCGCTTTGCGTTTTCGAGGCCACCGGCTTGGATATTGAAACGGCGAAAAGACTGGTCCGGGATTTGCGTGCATTGCGTGACCGGCTAGATGGCGGGCTTAGCTAGATTTCGCTGCCGCAGACTTGCGATCCCGGTGATAGGTCAATGCCCAGCCAAGGGCTGTTTTGATGGCGTGTTCGGGAAGGGCCTGATCAAGGGGCAGAATTATTGCGCGATTGCCTTCGGTCTTGAGGTCTGGTGACAGCAGGGCACGGGTGCGGTCAATCAGGTCTGTCTTGCAATCAAAAAAGATCATCACCTGATCGGGTGTGTCGGGTTTCCAGTCGGCCCGAATGGTAATGCCCGATCCCGATTTGGGCCGCCAGGCCGGTTCGCCCCATTTCAGACTTTCCGTTACGGGGCCGACCCCGTCGATTTCGCCTGCGAGTTCAAAGACCCACACACGGATCGACATCAAGGCCCGTCGGGCTGCCGCCGGGCAGGCGTTGAATTTTGCCGCAATATCGGGATTGGCGAATTCACCGGCTGTCGTCATAGGCTCCCCGCGTTCAGATTTCCGAAGGTCTGCATCAATAGCCACACGCCACAAATTGCCAGTGTGATGTGCTGCATGATCATGGCCGGGGCAATGATCTGTTTGCGCCGGGTCAATGTTCCCAGAACATGCAGGATGCGCGATGCCATCAGGATGATCGCCACCACCCAAATAATTGTCGAGGTGGCAAGGATGGCTTCAATTGCAAGTACGAGAAGCACACAAAGCGGGGCATTTTCAATGAAGTTCCCGTGTGCACGCATGCGCCGGCGCAAGGTGGTGTCATCGCCGTCACCGCTTAGAACGTTAAGCTGAAACCGCCGGACAGAAACCATCAGGCTCAGTGCTGTAAGCATCAGAACAAACACGGCAGTCATGCAGATTGTTACTGGAAGTGGCAGCATCGACAGTTTCCCCGAACTGTTAGAAAAAAGCGCAATCTGTTTTTGTAATTCAACCATCGAACGCGACCGGGATCAAACAAAAGGACGGCACAGTTTGCCGTGCCGTCCTTTTGACGATGGTTTGAGCTGGTTGGCCGATATCTAGATATTGCGCAACCGGTCAAGGAAGTTTTTGACCTGCTCATCAAGATTGCGGGCTTCATTGGCAAGCTCGGTCGCGCCCGCTTGCACGTTGGATGCGGCTTCGCCGGTTTCCTGCGATGTGTTGCGCACAATCCCGATAGAGGAAGATACCTCGTTGGTACCTGCGGCGGCCTGTTGCACATTGCCTGAAATTTCTGCGGTCGCAGCCCCCTGTTCCTCGACCGCAGAGGCAATGGCGGTGGCGATCTCGTTGATGCTGGAAATGGTTTCCGTCACCCGTTCAATCGCGCCCACCGTGTTTTGCGTTTCGGACTGGATCGAGCCGATCTGCTGGGCAATGTCCTCGGTCGCCTTGGCGGTCTGGTTGGCAAGGTTTTTGACTTCTTGCGCCACAACCGCAAAGCCTTTGCCCGCTTCGCCCGCACGGGCCGCCTCGATCGTGGCATTCAGTGCCAGAAGGTTGGTCTGGGCGGCAATGTCATTGATCAGGCTGACGACTTCACCAATGCGATCTGCAGCCTCGGCAAGGCCGGTGACCATGGCGTTGGCTTTTGAGGCTTCGTCAACAGCGGTGTTTGAAATATCCGATGACTTTGCGACCTGCGAACTGATTTCCTGAATGGAGGCGGACAGTTCTTCGGTTGCCGAGGCGACTGTCTGCACATTGGCGCTGGCTTCATCAGCTGCCGCTGCAACGACAACAGCCTGTTCAGAGCTTTCATCTGCGGCACGGCGCATCTGACGCGATACCGTTTCCATGTTGCTTGCACTGTCAGATACATTGACAACAATGGACCCGACAGACTTTTCAAACTCGTCAGCCATTTGCAGGCGCGTGCGGTTGCGTTCCTCGCTGGCCTTCTGTTCGGCTGCGAGCTTCTCTCGTTCCGCCTTTTGCATGCCTGCCGACGCTTCTTTAAAGGCTTCAAGCGCCTTGGCGATCGACCCGATCTCGTCATTGCGTTTGAGATAAGGGACGGTGACGTCAAACTGCCCTTTCTGAAGATGATCAATCACACCCGCCACACGGGTCATCGGGCGCGACACAAGACTTCTGGTGGATAGGAGAACCACGGCGATCACAATCGCAAGCAGGATGAGACCGCCGATCAATGTCGTGTTGCGCAGACTATCCGCCGGGGCATAGACAGTCGCCAGCGGAACATTGACAACCACACCCCACTGATTCGGGTATCCGGTGATTTCAACCGGAACAATCATGTGCATGGTGGTCTCACTGTCCACGCGGCTAGAAGTGCCATTTTCCATTGCGTCAAGAATGGCGGCATGAACACTGTTTTCGGGATCAAGCGTCGTTCCGCGTATTTCAGGGTCTTCGTGTGCCACCCAGGTACCTTGTGCCGACACAAGATTGACCGTGCCGGTGCCAAACGGGGTCAGCTCGGCAAAGCGTTCGGAAAGGGCATTGAGTTCCAGATCAACCCCCAGGACGCCAAGAAACTGACCACTGGCGTCTTGCACCGGATAGACAAATGAGGTCAGAACCACATCGCGGCCCTGAATGTCATAGGTGATGGCGTCGGTGACGTAGGGTTTATTGGTGTCACGCGGGGCGGTGTAATATTCGTTGACCTCGGGATTGTCCAACCCGGTCAGGTGATAGGGCGTAATGCCGTCACCGAAATTATAGTAATAGGTGACATACTTCCCGGTGCCGTCGCCAAATGGTTCGCCTTCGTCCTTGTAATCGGCATCCTTGCCGTCAAGGGCATTGGGTTCAAACCCGGACCAGGCCCCCGCAAGGGTCGGGTTATCTACCAGTGTGCGATTGAGGATTTCGTTATATGCGCTGCGATCCGCACCGCCTTTTTCGCGAATTGCGCGGAAGGTGCCCGCAAGGTTTTTCGCGACCAGCATCCCGCCATTCAGAACGCTGCCTGCCTGCTGGGCATGATGGCTTGCCACTGCGCGTGTCTCGCCGACGGTCAGTTCCTCGGTGGTTTGGTTTGTCTGGATGGTTTGAAGTGAAATGCCTGCAATGAGGCAAAGCGCGATGGCCATTGCACTCACAAGTGTGAGTTTCGCGCCCAGTGACAGGGAGGAAAAGTTCATTCAGCTATCCTTCCGACTGATGCTTTCCTGTGAAAGATCGCAATGCATTATTACTGTAGCCAACGCAGTGGCTTGGTGATGCAAACAGGCACGGCACGTTCGCATGCTATTCTAAAGTAGAATACATTATATGGGAAGATATCTGCCGGGTTGGAGTGCTGTCGTTAAAACGGTTTCGCTTTTCGGATAGTCGGCGCGAAAACTTCGTTGGCCGGGACCGGTTTGCCAAACAGGAAGCCCTGCAATTCGATGCCGGGTACTTCACGCAGGAACTCGTACTGCTTTTTGGTTTCAACCCCTTCGGCGGTGACTTTCAGTCCAAGGGCATTGGCCATTGCCAGCATCGCGTTGATCAAGGCGACATCGTCACTGTTGCCGGGGAGACCATTGACAAAGGCACGGTCGATCTTGATGCGGCTGATTGGCAGGCTTTTGATCGAACGCAGGCAGGAATAGCCCGTACCGAAATCATCGATTGCCAGCGAGACCCCCACCTCGCGCAGATCATGCAGGGTTTGAATCATGCTGTCTTCATCCTGAATCATGCTTTCGGTGACTTCGATTTCAAGATGCTCGGCCGGCAGGCCGGACATGGCAAGTTCATGGGCGATGGAATCGGCAAAGCCTGCAAGCTGAAGCTGGCGGGCAGATACATTCACCGCCATCTGGATTTTTTCGCCATACTCATCCTGCCAGATACGGGCCTGTTTGCAGGCCTCGCGGAGCACCCAGCTGCCAATTTCGATAATAAGACCGCTTTTTTCGGCAATTGGAATGATTTCGCTGGGGCCGACAAGTCCGTGAACTGGATGATTCCAGCGCAGAAGTGCCTCGACGCCGACCATTTCACCGCTGATGCCATCAATCTGTGGCTGGTAATGCAGCACCAGTTCATCATTGTCCAGACCACGGCGCAGCTCAAGCGACCGGGTCATGTAATGAGTGGCATTCGCCGTCATTTCCGGTTCATACAGTGCCAGGGTCCTGCGCCCGCGATCCTTGGCGGCATACATCGCGGTATCTGCAAGTCGGATAAGGTCATGTGACGAGCGACCATGGTCGGGATACATGGAAATGCCGATACTGGCCGAAATGTTCATTTCATGGCCGCTGATGTAAAATGGGCGTTGCAGTTCCTGAATGATTTTTTGCGCCAGATTGGCGGCCGCCGTTTCATTGGGGATGTTTTCGCGAATGATCAGGAATTCATCGCCACCAAGACGAGATATCGTGTCTGTGCGTTCGGTTATGCCCTTGATCCGGGTTGCTGCAATCAGGATAACCTGGTCACCAGCCGCGTGGCCCAGCGTGTCGTTAATCGTCTTGAAATCATCGATATCAAGAAACAGGCACGCCACCATGGTGCCATTTGGTTCCGAGCGTTCAATTGCACGGTTAAGCCGGTCCGTGGCAAGCAGGCGGTTGGGCAGGCTGGTCAGTCCGTCATACTGGGCAAGATAATGCAATTCCTGTTCGGCCTGGCGGATGGCAGTCCGATCCGAAACGATCATCACGAAATGCGTGAGTTCGTCTTCCTCGTTCTCGACGGCAATTACCTGTAATGCCAGCGATATCGGATTGCCCTTTGCATTGCGGGTATCAAGATCACGACGCCAGTGACGGCGGGTGCCGATCCCGGCAAACAGTTCCTGAAAGAACTCGGCAGGATGTTCATTGGGCGAGAAGAAATAGGGCGGCTTGTGCAGCGTGTTTTTTTCGGTTTCGCCGGTAATGCGGTAGTAGGCCCTGTTGGCGTTGGAAACGTTAAGGTCGGGATCAAGGATCAGAATGCCATCCTGTGTCGTTTCAAACACGGTCATGGCTTCGCGCAGTTTATCCTGCGTCAGGCGCTGATCAGTGATGTCTTGCATCATACCGACGATACGCTGGGATCCTTTGCGCTCATCGCCGAATGATTTCCCGCGTGCACGGAACCAGCGATAGTTCTGGTCGTCATCCAGACTGCGAAAGACGACATCGTAAAATTCGCCATGGTCAACCGCATAGGCAAACGCCTTGCGCACCATGTCGCGGTCTTCGGATGAAACGCGTTCCAGAAACGTGTCCCAGCTTTCTGTGACAGTTTCTGCTTCCTGAAGCGGATCAAATTTGCCAAGGCCCGTACTGTGCATTTGACGGGTGCCGACATCAATTTCCCAGCAGCTCATCTGGGCGGCGTTCATGGCAAGTGACAGGCGCTGTCGGGTTTCTGACAGTGCGACTTCGGCGGTACGGCGTTCCAGCGCCATCTGGATGGTGGCATGCAATTCACGATCGGAAAACGGCTTGATCAAAAATCCATAGGGGCGGGTTTTCTGGGCACGCGCCAGTGTCGCGTCTTCGGAATGTGCCGAAACATAAATCACCGGAATCATCAGGTTTGGCGGGATGCCTGCTGCGGTCTCGATCCCGTCAATATCGCCATCAATGCGGATATCCATCAAGATAATGTCGGGTGGATCAAGTTTGATGGCTTCGAGTGCGTCATTGCCCCGCGTATGTGCGCTTGTGCGTTGATAGCCAAGCTTCTCAAGCTGTTTGCGCAGATGCAGCGCGATAATGCGTTCATCCTCGACAATCATGACGTGGACCGGATGTTCCATCCTGATCAGTCCTCCATCGCGAATGTAATGATGAATGTTGTCTCGCCTTCGGTAACCACATCAAGGGTGCCGCCAATCTGATCCACAAGCAGATGGATTAATTGAAGGCCAAGGCCATCACTTTGGCCGGGTTTGAAGCCCTTTGGCATGCCGCAACCATTGTCCGAGACCCGAAGGGTGACAACGTCTTGCTTGTTCTTGCTGGCCGAGACATCAATCTGCCCTGACCGGCCATCCGGAAAAGCGTGTTTGAGTGCATTGGTGATCAGTTCGTTTGCAATCAGGCCACTCGGCACGGCCTGTTCAATCGCAAGCTCGACATCGGACAGGTCGCTGTTTACCCGCACACGTGCGATATCGACGTTGAATGACGCCAGAAGCGACGAGATCAGGCTTTCGCAGAAATCAGCAAAGTTCACTTTGGCAATGTCTTCGCTTTGATAGAGCGACTGGTGAATTTGCGCCATGGAGCGCACCCGGTTGCAACTGTCGATCAAGGCTTCACGGGCCTGAATATCGATGACCGAGGTGGTCTGCATGTCCAGAAGGCTGTGGATGATCTGCAGGTTGTTCTTTACCCGGTGATGGACCTCGGAAAGCAGGGTTTCCTTTTCGCGAAGTGATCGGGCAATCTGTTCTTCGCGGTGCTTGCGTTCGGAAATGTCGGAAATCGCGGCCAGGATCTGCTGGTTTTTGCCATCGGTAATCGGATTGAGACCAATTTCGACAGGAAACTCGCTTCCGTCCTTGCGCAACGCGTAAAGGTCGCGTCCGGCCCCCATCGGGCGCGGGTTTGGATTATTCGTATAGGAGCCGCGCAAACGGGGATGACCGGCACGAAAACGTTCGGGCACGAGCATCTCGATCGGTTGACCAAGCAATTCAGTTCGGGAATAACCGAAAATGATTTCGGTTTGGGCATTGACCATTTCCATGGTGCCGTCAGCCCCGATCAGGATCATGGCGTTTGGCGCGTATTCGACCACGCGTTCAAACCTTTGATCCTGGCTTCCCGACGGAAAGTCTTCTTCGGTGATCTGTACACCGGTCTCTCCAAACGACATCAACGCACTCCAACTTCGTGTTCGCTTTGTCAATCGGGCCTGATCGCGTTTTTAACTGATCATCGGATTTAAATTGGACTAATAATACAAATCATTTCAATTACATGTTTTTACACACAAACATTAGATCTACTTAAGCGCGTTAGCCCAAGTTGCGATATTTGCATCCGGTAAATGGAATTCAACTACACTTAGGTGTAGCCGGGGTGCGGATATCCAAATCGTATTTTGGCGCAAATTGTGGGTGATCGGGGCGCGAATTCCGCGATTATGTGGCAGCCATGCACAACAGGTGCTTGATCTTGACCCAAAGTGAGGTATAGCTTCGCGCAAACATGCGATCAGGATGGTCGCGTGTCAGGGTCTTGACCCAAAGCATATTCCCCGAGAATTAAACGATCCAACTGACAAACAAGGTTTCAAAAATGACAGCCGATCTTCGAGATGCCGCACTTAACAGCAACGTCTGGGCTTTTCAGGAAGCCAGCAAGCTGGTCAAGCGGTATAAACAGAAGGCGCCTGAAAAGGGCTATGTCCTTTTTGAAACCGGTTATGGTCCGTCGGGTCTGCCCCATATCGGCACCTTTGGCGAAGTTGCGCGCACGACCTATGTCCGTCGCGCGTTCGAAACCATGTGCGATATCCCGACCAAGCTGTTCTGCTTCTCCGATGATATGGACGGCCTGCGTAAGGTCCCGGACAATATCCCGAACAAGGACATGGTTGCCGAACATCTTGGCAAGGCGCTGACCAGCGTTCCCGATCCGTTTGGAACCCATGAAAGCTTTGCGCATCACAACAATGCCAAGCTGCGCGAATTCCTTGACGGTTTCGGCTTTGAGTACGAATTCAAATCTTCGACCGACTGCTACAAATCGGGCATGTTTGACGAGGCGCTTCTGCGTCTTCTGGAACGTTATGACGCGATCCAGAAAATCATGCTGCCGACCCTTGGTGAAGAACGCCGCGCGACCTATAGCCCGTTCATGCCGGTCGAGCCGGGCACCAACAAAGTCCTGATGGCCAAGGTCACCGAACTTAAACCCGAGAGCGGCAGCATCGTTTACGAACACCCGGAAACCGGTGATCTTGTTGAAACGCTGGTGACGGGCGGCAATTGCAAACTTCAGTGGAAGCCGGACTGGGCGATGCGCTGGTATGCGCTGGGCGTTGATTATGAAATGGCAGGCAAGGACCTTATTCCGTCGGTCGAGCTTGGCAACAAGATCGTCAAGGCGCTTGGCGGCACCCCGCCGGAAGGCTTCAATTACGAGCTGTTCCTTGATGAGAACGCCCAGAAGATTTCCAAATCCAAGGGTAATGGTCTTTCGATGGAAGACTGGCTGAAATATGCGCCGGAAGACAGCCTGTCGCTGTTCATGTTCCAGAAGCCGAAAACCGCAAAGCGCCTGTATTTTGATGTCATCCCGAAAACCGTGGATGAATATCTGACCTTTGCCGAAAAGCTTAAAACCGAAACCGATCCGACCAAGATCCTGCAGAACCCGGCCTGGCACATTCATGCCGGAACTGCGCCGGATCGCGACATTCCGCTGTCGTTCGGCATCTTGCTGAACCTGGTTTCGGTCTGCAATACCGATGACCGTGATCTGCTGTGGAAGTTCATTTCACGTTATGTCACCGGTGCAACCCCGGAAAGCTCGCCGTATCTCGATAAGCTGGTCGGTTATGCGATCAACTATTACAATGACTTCGTCAAACCGACGAAAAGGTACCGCGCCCCGACCGAGGCAGAGCAGGCCGCCCTTAAAGACTTGCGCGACGCCTTGTCCAAAGTCGCACCGGGCACCGATCCGTCCGACATCCAGACCGAAGTTTTCACCGTGGGTAAAAACCACAATTACGAAAACCTGCGCGACTGGTTCAAGGCGCTTTACGAAGTGCTGCTTGGTCAGGAACAGGGGCCGCGCATGGGCTCCTTCATCGCCCTTTACGGCCTTGATGAAAGTGTTGCGCTGATCGACCGTGCGCTGGCGGGTGAAGACCTATCTGCATAAGGTTGCGCGATCAAATGAATTTGCAAACGGCTCGCCCTTGGCGGGCCGTTTTGCGTTTTGGGTCATATCATTCAATAATCTGTCGACCGGATCGGATATGGCGGAGCTTTGCGTCACCAGCAGGGAATTGAATGATATGGGCTTTTGGCAAAAATCGATGATTGCGGTTGCGTGTTCCAAGCCGCTTCGCGCCGTGGGCGAGGCAATTGGTCGCAAGACAGGACTGGCCGCACAGTTTGTCAGTGCCGGGGACGGCAAGGGGCATGTTGCACGGGCAAGCGCGCTTAAGGCCAGCGGCATTCGGATTTCCAGTTTTTATCTTGGCGAATATGTCACGGATATCACCCAGGTTCGCGAAACCGTTGATCAGTTGCGCGCGGTCATGCCAAGCCTGCATCAAGCGGGCCTTGATGTGCATGTTTCCATTGATCCGTCGCAGCTTGGCTATATGCAGGGTGCGGCGATCCTGACCCAGCATGTTGACGAAATTGCCAGCCAGATCCGCGACATCGCAGCACAGGCAGATGGCGGGCAGACCGTCCGGCTTATGATCGATATGGAAGATTTCGACATGGTCGATGATACGCTGGCGCTGCATCATCGTTTGCAGGATGCCGGTATTCCCGTGGCCCAAACCCTGCAAGCACGTTTGCACCGGACGGAATCTGATCTGAACGACATGATCGCACGCGGGGCGATGGTGCGGCTGGTCAAGGGGGCCATGGCCCCGCCAGCAAGTGTCGCCTTTACCGAACGGCCCGAGATTGATGGCAATTACCTCGCACTTGCCGGGATGATGTTATCGGACACGGCAAAGCAAAACGGATTTTTCCCGGTCTTTGGCAGTCACCATCGCGAACTGGTGCTCAAGATCGCGAAGCTTGCCGATCAAAACGGCTGGGCGCGGGATCAGTTCGAGTTCGAGATGCTTTATGGCGTTAATCAGCCGTTGCAACGTGAACTGGTTGCGGCGGGATATCGACTGCGGCTTTATGCGCCGTTTGGCAAGGACTGGTGGGCTTATGCCTGGCGCCGGGTGGGGGAGAACCCGCGCAACCTGTCGCTTTTGCTGAAATCGGGGCTGCATCGCTAGGATGAATGAAAAAGGTCAGCATAAATTGCTGGCCTTGTTGTTTCAGATCAGCTTGGCGGCAGGTAACGCCGCAGCGGATGATGTTCAAACGGCGCAAGCAAGATGTGCCGCGCGCGTTGCCAGCCCACGCCGAATGCCATGACAAGTCCGCCAACAATGAAGCAGACCAGAACAATGGTCATGGACGGGTCGATTTCCGCGCCCTCGAAACCCGATTGCAGCAGGTAGCCAACATAGATCAGGCCGCTGATGATTGGCGATCGGCGATCCAGGATCAGCGACAGCACCATGGCAACGATGATCACCGGGATCATCGCAAGGGCGGCGGCCTCGAATGTGGCGGCAATTGAATGGATGGTCAGCGGTGCGCCAAAGACATACAGCCAGAACGCACATTCCGCCCAACCATTGACCCGCTTGGGGTCACGGCTGTCGATAAAGATTGCAAGGGCAAGCAATATGATGCCCGTGGCCGTGATCAGATAGGGGATATAGGGCTCTGCAGCCGGGCCAAAGGTTGCCATCAAAGCCGACCAGAAGACCCCAACAAGGCCCGCTGCAATCAGCGCAAAGGATACCGGCAGGCGATACCGCAGGAAGAAGCCCAGCTGGAAGGCAAAGCCGATCACGGCGACAAACACCAGTACATTCATCGACCGCTGCCCGAAATCAATCACCGTATCAAGATCGGATAACTGCCCGGTCGGTCCGGCAAAGGACATATAAAGCGCAACCGCATAGATCATCAATGTCGCACCAAGGGCGGCCATAATCGCGATCGAGGGCAGGGACGCCTTGAGCTTGCCGGCAATATATTCCGCCAGCGCGACATAGGCGATCATGGCAATTGGCGGTGCAATCCAGAAGGCCGGACCGTTGGCAAGCAGGCCCCACAACACGAACCAGCCGATGGTCAGTGCGCATATGCCAAGGGCAATGAAGATGTCGTTCATGCCGCGAAACAGGGTGAACTTTTCCGTTTCGGCGGTTTCCAGCGATTGTTCGCCAAGAAAGCCTTCAAGCCGGTCAAAGGCTTCTTCGCTCAGCACGCCGGCCGATACCGCATTTCGGATGTCAGCAAGGGTGAATCGGTTGTCTTTCACGGTGGCTCCGGATCTGTGGGGTGTTCTGGTTGGTGGCGCATGTACATCTGCGCGTCTGTTTACCTGCAAATTACCTGCGAAGTTTGACACGCCACGCGCAGCTATTCAAACGCCGCGAGATGCCTAAATGGAAAATAAGACCGTGAAAAGGCGATTGACAGCATAATGGGAATCGGTATTAAGTGAGTTAACTTACTTAATTGATGGTGATGGCAATGGCCGAAAAGCTCAAACCCGAAGAAAAACGCCAAAAGCTTGCCCGTGCGGCGATGAATGTGATCTGGCGTGATGGCTATCATGGGGCAACCATTCAATCGGTTGCGAACGAGGCCGGGTTGCCCGCAGGCGGGGTGTTTTATCGCTTTCCCAAAAAGCACGACCTTGCCCAGGCGGCCCTTGAAACCATGCAAGGCGAATTCATTCCGCTTCTGGACAGCATCAAGTCAAAGGGCGCTGTCGGTGATCGGTTGTCAGTCTTTTTTGATTATCTTGATGCCATGACACCACGGCGTGTCAGCCATGGTTGCCCGCTTGCCCGTCTGATGCTCGATATGCCCGGCGATGCGGATTTTGATCCGGCGCGGAAAATCGGGCAAGGCGTGTTTGATGCGCTGATTGGGTGGGTGACAGATCAGCTTCGCGAAGGCGGGCTGGCGGCAGACCGTGCAGCAATTGAAGGACGGCGGATTGTCCTGCGCTGGCAAGGTGCAATTGTTCTGGCCCATTCCATGAATGATCGCGCCATTCTTGATGACGAGATTGCCGACCTGCGCCAAACGGCCGATGCGTTGATTGCCGGGACCTGATTTCAAACAGGCGTTTCCGGCCTTACCCGCCCCACACCAGGTCCCACCAGAAAGAAAGTGCCTGACATGTCCCGCGCGCTAACCACCGAACTTGGGCGCGATCCCAAGGCTGCCCTGATTTTCAATTTTGCCCGACTTGGCATCCGCGACAAGTTCTATGCCCTGCGCCAGTCCATCGGGTTTGGCCGACCGGACCGTGCGCTGCTTGACCATCTTGGCGTCCCCGATAGCGAAATGGCGCAAAAGGCAACCGCGTGGGCGGCCTCCCTGCAGCCTGACTTCGTGCAGTATCACGGTTTGCGCAGTTTTGCCTTTGGGGTCGCGTTGGGGGACTACCACAATGTCCGCTTTGATCGCGAGATGCTTTATATCGCAAGCATCCTGCATGACATTTCACTGGCATCGCCATCGTGTGACGGACCCGGGTCGTTCGAGGTCGAAGCCGCCCGCTGTGCCCATAACTGGCTTGGCGAACAGGGCTATGACCGGGAAAAGGCCGATATCATCCACGAAGCGATGGCCCTGCATTCGGCTGTATGCCATTCCGGCCCGCGTGACCCCGAAGGCCTGTTGCTGCATCTCGGCGCCGGGGTTGATGTGGTCGGTATGCAGGTGATGAACATTCACACCGATGTCCGGGCGCAAATCCTGCGCGATTATCCGCGCACGGGCTTTGTCCGTGATTTTGGAAAGCTGGTTGCCGACCAGGCAGATCGCAAACCCCGGTGTCATATTGCCGGGCTGGTCGGCGTCGGCTTTGCCAAGGCGCTTGCCAGTAACCCGCTGGATCGTGGCTGAGGACCAAATATCTGCACCCTTTGGTTGTTTTGCCATGATCAGTCCATTTTCTGATGATGAAATTGTACCCCTCAGACGTCATACTGAATGAAACACGCGTTCATCAGAGACGTGGCCCAGCAGGCTGCGCAAAGCAATAAAGGACACGGGCAATGATCGGGCTGAAAACAGTAAAACTTGCACTGGTCGGGGCGATGGCAATGGCATTGTCGGCCTGTGCCAGCGGGCCGCGCGTTTATACCGATGCCGACCCGGCGACCGATTTCGGGCAGTTCAGAACATTTGCCTTTGTCGAAGGGGCCGGTAAGGATGCCGAGGCCAGGTACCAGACCCTGTCGGGACAGCGGATTGAGGATGCGATCAATCTGGCGATGGTTTCGCGCGGATATGAGCTTGATATCCATACCCCCGACCTGTTGATCAACTTTCATCTGAAAACACAGGAAAAGACGCGATCATCACCCCCGGTCTATGTCGGTGGGTATTATGGCTATCGGTCCGGGATGTATGTTGGCTGGCCGGGCTATGTCGAGCCGGGCTATGTCGATAGCTATACCGAAGGCACGCTGACCATTGATCTGGTCAATCGCCAGACCGAGCAAATGGTCTGGGAAGGAACGGCTGTTTCACGCGTCACCAGTGCCGTACGCGAAGCGCCAAACGAAACGGTGCGCGCGGCGGTGGCATCAATCTTTGCGAAATATCCCTATGTTGCGGGCAGCTCCGTGCCGCAGCCGATATCACAGTAAGTCATCGTTACCAGCAAAAAAAACGGGCCGGAATTCCGGCCCGTTTTTGCGTCTGTCTGGCAGAAATTAATCTTCGCTGGCCGCAACAAAGGCCATGTAAAGGTCCTGGGCGCGGCGCGTGATCGGGCCGGGCTGCAGGTTGCGCTCGTCGAGTTTGACGCACGGAGCAACCTTGTAATAGTTGCCGGTGCCAAAGATTTCGTCGGCTGCTTCGAGTTCTTCGTACTTGCAGGTCTTTTCCACGACATCAACGCCATCTTCACGCAGAAGCTTGATCACGCGCTGGCGGGTCAGGCCATTAAGGAAGGTGCCGTTGATTGCCGGGGTATAAACCGTGCCATCCTTGGCAAAGAACAGGTTAGCATAGGAAAACTCGGCCACATTGCCAATCGGATCAAGCATCACGCCGGTGTCAAAGCCCGATGCGGTTGCCTCGGTCACAGCACGGCCGACATTGGGATAAAGGCAGGATGCCTTTGCCTCGGTCGGCGCGGATTCCGGTGACGGGCGGCGGAAGCTTGATTTGCGCGCGCTAAAGCCGGTCTGGACGGCTTCGGGCATTTCGGTGACGGAAATGCACAGCACGAATTGCGCGCTTTCAGGTGTTGGCGCTATGAAACCTTCGCCACCAAATACAATCGGTTTGATATAAAGGGCGAGTTCCGGATCGAACTTCTGAACGCCTTCCTTGACCAGCGCGACGATTTCATCGACCGTGATGGCAGGTTTCATGCCCATCAGTTCGGCCGAGCGAAGCACACGGGCGCAATGCGGATAAAGATCGGGCATTTTGCCGTTCATGCGGCGCGCGCCGTCAAACACGGTCGAGGCCATCCATACACCATGGGTTTGCGGACCCATGATATTGGGGTTACCTTCGTGCCATTGACCCTGATGCCAGGTCCAGGTGGTGACGGTGCTATCAGCGGCGGCGTGACCCATATTTATGCTCCTGATTGTGTTGGGCGCCTGTGGGGCGGCGAAGAAAACGGCGCATAGCATAGGGTTTTTGTCCAAGGATGGTCAAAGAAAACATCACATGCCCCGCTGCCATTGAAATGTCATGGAACCTTGTCAGCAGTTATGCGATAGGTTTTCCCATAGACGATTGATTTCGAGACGTTTTCTGCCGCGATGGTGTGATGCCGACCGGCGCTTTGAAAGGAATACATAATGGGTGATGACATCAAACTTGATCTCGACGCACGGTTTGAACATGCCCGTGATGTGATCCGCCATGCCGGAAAGCGTGCCATGGCATATTTCGATGGCGCGGCCGGCGACCTCGAGATCGAGGCCAAGGCCAATCCGCTTGATATGGTCAGCATCGCCGATAAAAATGTCGAAGCGATCATTCGCGACCAGATTGCCGATACTTTCCCCGAGGACGGCTTCCTTGGCGAGGAAATGGGTATCGAGAAGGGCGACAATGACTGCCTGTGGGTGATTGACCCGATTGATGGCACAGCATGCTTTGTCAACCAGATGCCAAGCTGGTGCATTTCCATTGCCCTTGTCGTCAAAGGGGAGATCCAGCTTGCGCTGATTTATCAGCCATGCGGCAATGAATTGTTCAGTGCCAAGCGTGGAGAAGGGGCCTTTGCCAACGGCGAACCGATCAAGGCGAGCGAGGCCAAAACCGTCGGTGACGGTTTGATGGGGCTTGGCATGTCGCACCGAACCAAAAGTGATGCCATTACACCCTTCATCCAGGACCTTCTGGATCGTGAGGGCATCTTTATACGTAACGGGTCAGGGGCGTTGATGTTGGCCTATGCCGCTGCGGGACGGTTGATCGGCTATTACGAGCCGCACATCAACCCTTGGGACTGCCTTGCCGGTATCCTTTTGATGCAGGAAGCAGGCGGATGGGCCAATGATTATCTTGGTGCGCCCGATGCCCTTGAAAATGGGGCCCCGATCCTGACAGCCGGTCCCAATGTCGCCGAGGAGCTTCGATCCATGACAGGTATCACGGGCTAGCGGCATCGCCTAGCGATCTGCCATCTCGTTCTCCTGCTGCCGTGCTTCGAGCTTGCGGTCAATGAGACGGGCGAGCTCCCCATTGATCTTGTCGATATCGAGCGGTTTGGTGCAATAGGCGTCAAAGCCTGTTTCGTGGAAGGTTTCGAGATTGTCGTTTGAAATATCGGCGGTCAGGGCCAGTACCGGGATGGTCGCCTTGACCTGATTTTCAAACGTGCGGATCTGGCGTGTGGCTTCGATGCCATCAAGGACGGGCATGTGCAAATCCATCAGAACCGCATCAAAATCATCACTCGCGAGAATATCGAGTGCAGCCTGACCATCCGCCGCAGTGGTGATGGTGTGGCCTTGCTGTTCAAGAAGCTTCTGGGCAAGGATGCGGTTAATTTCGATGTCTTCGACCAACAGAATGTTCCAGTGGCCCGGTTCGGTTTCTTCAACCGCTTCGGCCGGTTCTGCATCCTGTGAGTGGGTCTGACCATCATATTCGGCCACATCGGCTTCGGTGCTGCGTGGCAGGGTAAGGTCAAACCAGAAAAGGCTGCCGCTGCCTTCCTGACTATCGACGTTGATGGTGCCGCCCATTGCCTGAACCATGCGCTTGCAGATGGTCAAACCAAGACCGGTACCCCCATAGCGGCGTGTCGTCGTGGTATCGACCTGGGTAAAGGCATCAAAGATCGTCTCAAGCTTGTTGTTGGGAATGCCAATCCCTTCATCCTGAACCGAAATCCGGAATGAAACGTTGTTTTCATCAAGTTCAAGCGGCTTTGCGGTAACCTGAATCTTGCCGTACTTGGTGAATTTGATGGCGTTCGACACAAGGTTCGTCAGAACCTGTTTCAGACGGACGGGATCGCCTACCACATGGCGTGGCAATTCCGGGTCAATATCGAGCAACAATGCGTTTTCCTGCGCGCGGGCAGGAACCACCATCATGGAAACCACTTCCTCGCACAGGCGATGAAGATCAACCGGGGCTTCTTCAAGGACAAGTTTGCCGGCCTCGATCTTGGAGATATCAAGAATATCGCCGATCAGCGACAGAACGTGGCGCCCCGCGCCGCGAATGGTTGACAAGTAGTTCCGCAAGGTTTCGGAAGACGGGCTGTTGTCCAGACTGTCGCGCGCCAATTGGGCATAGCCCAGAATAGATGTCATCGGGGACCGGAATTCGTGGCTCATATGCGCGATGAATTCCGATTTGGCGCGATCGGCCTGTTGCGCGCGGTTCATCGCATTTTCAGCAGCGGTGCGGGCATCTTCAAGTTCTGCTGTACGGGTGGCAACCAGATCGACAATGTGCTTTTCGGTGCGATTAAGGGAACGCAGGTAAATCAGAAGCAGGACGGTGATCGTGCTGCCAAAGACAAAAATGGCCCATGGCTGCCAGTACACCAGTGAATTCAGGCCGTTCTGCCGGGGATGCAGCACAATCGTCCAGTCACGATACCCGAAGGTGAAATTCGAAACATTCGGGTTAAACTGTTTGGCACGTTCGCGTTTGATATGATCAATCGCATGGTCGGACGTACGGGTGGAATATAGAAGGCCCGCCTGTCCGGATGTTTTGGTATCCGCAAGATGCAGTTCATAATCAAGCGGGATCCGCGCGACACGGGCCGCGCGCATGATCATGTCGGTAATGCGCAAGACACCCGCAGCAACGCCAAGTGGGGGGCCGCCGGGATCACGCCGGTTCTCCACGGCCAGAAACGCAAGTGATGACACAAGTGACGCGTTTGACTGAACGGAATTAAGCGGCTGGGTCAGGGTAACATTGTTGGTCTTAAGGGCCGTATCAAGCGCGCTTTTGCGTGAAGGTTCACTGGCCAGATCAAACCCGACGCGCTGCTCGTTGCCCGAGCGCGGAAAGATATAAAAAATCGGGAAGTAACTGTCGCGCTGCGGTGCAGGTTGCATGGTTCCATCGACCATTTCACGAATGGCGAAGTTATCAACACCCCGTAACTCTGCGTTTTCTTCGACCAAAGTGCGGGCGCGCTTTTCAACAAAAGGGGCCCATTCGAGTGCGGCAACGCCCGGTCTGCGGTTAATCCACGGTGCGAGCATGGCGTCAAAGGTGCTCGCAGAGACACTGCCATGAACGTCAAAAAGCGTACGCACTGCAATCAGGGCATCAGTCGCACGGCCGAGTTCCTCACGAAGCGAGGCTTCAAAAGCCAGCCTGTATTGTTCGGTCGACAGTCGGTCAGCTTCCTGAAGCTGATTATAAGTGTACCATGCTGCGGTCCCTGAAACCCCGAAGCCAACAATGCCGATAAGAACCGCAAGCGCCCGGCGCAACCGGTGCACGTCATTGGACAACCGCCCGTCACGGGTGCGCGTGGTGAATGTGGCAATGCGTTCGATACCGACGGCCAGAAGCAGCGCACCAACCGAACAGGCGATAATATAGACGAACAGACTGTGAAAACCGGACTGAATGTTGGTATCGACAAAGGTGGTGTTGCCAAGCGCGGCAAAGATGATGATGTCGGCAGTGATCAACAGGTTGATCAGCGTGGCCCCCAACAGGCCAAACCGCACAGTCGCCCAGATCACACAGGGCAGGGTAACAAAGACAAACAGAAATTCCGGTCTGGCGATCAAGGGCATTGTTTGCACGGCCGATGCCAGAACGACGCAAGCAAGCCCGATAAATGCCAGTTCGGCATGATGAAGCAATGGGCGTGGTCGGATCCGCCAGTTCATCAGGCGCAAGACCAGCGGGCTTACGACCAGCACACCGACAACATCGCCCTTGAACCAGCCAAGCCACCAAGTTGCGTATTGGTCGAAATGTCCGATGTCAAACAGACTGACGAGGAAGGCGCCAAAGGTCGCGGCAAGGGCCGGACCAAGAAGGCCGCCGAACAAAAGAAAGACCGAAATGTTGCGCAGCCCATTAAACGGAAAGCGCCTGGCGAACCGGGTAATCAAAAGTGCTGGAATAACTGCTGCCGCCGTGGTGCCCGCGGCAACAAAAATCATGGCAGCAAGGGTATCGGCGATCACGATGTTAAGCAGGAAGGCGGCGATATACACCGCTGGAAAATACCGCCATCCCCAGAAAACAAGCGCCGCCAGAATGATCCCTGCAGGGGGCCAGATCAATGTGACGCTGGTGCCGAAATACGGCAGGTGGATGCCCGCATAGCCCGTGACGAAATAGGAAAGGATAATCACCAGGGAACGCACAATATGGTGACGTTGCAGCGTCAAACGATTCTTCCTTTTCCCATCAGGCCCAGTCGGTTTTTTTGATAGAAACTAATGTAATGTGTCGCTCTGCGATTTTGAATAGATCAATCATCGAATTGGGCACAATGGGTGACTGGTGCCATGGGTGATTGGTGCAATGGGCGTTTACTGGCTGCACCACAAGACACGGGCCACCCAGTCAATTTGATCTGCCGGGATAAAACGATCTTCGAAATCCGGGTTCAGCGATTTGACTTCGACACCAAGCGCGCCGCGCCGGACAAGTTCCTTGGCCATGACTTCGCCTTCGATGGTTTTGACAACCACGCGATCCCTGGGGCGAATGTTTGACGCCGGACTGACGATGATCAAATCACCGTCGCGGAAAACCGGTGCCATTGAATCGCCCGCGATCCGCAATCCATAGGCGGTCGGGTCGTGCAGGGCGGGAAAGGTGATATCTTCCCAAGATCCGCCGACCGGATACCCGGCATCATCAAAAAAGCCGCGATTGCCCGCCTGCGCAAAGCCGATCACGGGGATGCGCCCCGCACCATTGCCGTCCACCAGTTCGGAAAATTCACGGAAACTGACATCGGTGACGGAAAGCACCTTGGAAATGCTTTCGGTCGAGGGCCAGCGTGGCTTTCCCTGTGCCGTTGTCCGCTTGGAGCGGTTAAACGTGGTCGGGTCGAGTTGCGCCAGTCGTGCCAGCCCCGACGGTGTCAAACCGTGGTCCTCGGCAATCTGATCAAGGGCGGCCCAAATTTGTTGATGTCGGATCATGGCGCATCCTAGCAGGACGGTGATCCACAGGGAAAGGAATTCATTCCTCTCAAGCTATGCTTGCTGCCAAATTCTGAAGCGTGGATCCCTCGGTCACATACACGGCGGCTGGGCTGGTGTCGTTTAGTGCGGTGCATTTTTGGGGCATCCATAAACAGTGAAGAATACACAGTTGATGAAACATATATGTGACATTATGGTATTTAATGTTATATATGTATTACGTAAGTTGTTTCTTTGAGCCGCGTTGGCATTTGTAACGATAAAAGCGCAAAGATGGTACTCATTGTGTAATATATATGTTTCATTAGAAGTCATGATGTAATATATGTATCATGTCTGCGGCGAAAGAAGATGAGCCAAGCAGAGGAGGCGATGTATCATGGCCAGACATCAAAAGAGCGTCTCGCGTCAATCAAGAGAAGCGATTGAGCTGCTTGGTCGGATGATCCGTGCCGCCCGTCTTGAGCGAAACATGACGGCGATGGATCTTGCTGCACGCGCAGGTGTATCGCGCCCCTTGCTAGCCCGTGTTGAAAACGGAGATCCAAGGGTCGGGATTGGCTCGGTGTTTGAGATTGCTGCGATTGTCGGCGTTCCGTTGCTGGGGGATCGGCCAGATGATGTGTCGAAATCCTTGTCGGCCGAGCGACGATATCATTCTGTCCTGCGACAAAGGGCGTTTCAGGCGCAGAACAGGAAGGTGAATGATGACTTCTGAACTTCTGACGCCAGCAAAGTCACTGTTTGTCTGGATCTGGTTGCCGAACGCGACAGAGCCCGTGGTGGCTGGAAGGCTGGATCTGGTCAACGGGATTCACGAATTCACATATGGTCGGCGCTACCTCACCAATCCTGATGCCATACCGGTCTATCTACCGGAACTGCCGATGCAAAAGGGGATCATCCCGCCAAAGGCGCCGCTGACGATTGCCGGTTGCCTGCGCGACGGCAGTCCGGATTTCTGGGGGCGTCGGGTCATTATCAATCGGCTGTCCGGGGCAAAGGGGAACGACCTTGATGTCGATGCGCTCGATGAAATGAATTTCATGCTGCAATCTGGTTCTGACCGGATTGGCGCGCTCGACTTTCAGGTGTCGGCAGAAAAATACGTTCCCCGCCAGCAAGGCGAAGTGACCCTTGAAATGCTGATGAATGCAGCAGCTTATGTCGAGGCGGGAACGCCACTGCCCCAGGAGCTGGATGAAGCGCTTCGCCATGGAACATCCATCGGCGGGGCGCGACCAAAAGCACAGATCAAGGCGGACAAGACAAAGTATATTGCCAAGTTTTCCGCCTCAAATGACCAACATTCGGTCGTCAAGGGCGAGTATATCGCCATGAAAATCGCAAGTGCGGCGGGACTGGATGTCGCGCAGGTCGCGCTTGAAACAGTTTCCGGCAAGGATGTTCTTCTGATAGAGCGATTTGACCGGGTCAATACAGACAAAGGCGAAATACGCCGTGCGATGGTCTCCGGGCTGACAATACTTGATCTTGCAGAGCATGAAGCACGCTATGCCAGCTATCCAATGCTTGCGACCGCGCTACGTCAACGAAGCAAAACACCACAAAAAGACGTCAAAGAGCTGTTCGGGCGCATGTGCTTCAATATTCTGGTGGGAAATACAGACGATCATGCACGGAATCATGCGGCATTCTGGGATGGCAGGGACCTTGGCCTGACACCTGCTTACGATATTGATCCGCGCCCGCGCATGGCACATGCGGCCAATCAGGCGATGTCGGTATTTGCAGAGTCAAACCACTCGCAACTGGCATTGGTGATCAAGTCGGCGCCGGATTTTGGCCTGTCTGAACTGGACGCAAGAGCCATCATCAAGGTTCAGATTGAAGCCATTCAGGATCTTTTCCCAGAACTGGCAAAGGATGTGGATCTGTCTGATCAGGATTACACCCTGCTCCGCGAACGTGCGATTCTCAGGGAATATGCCTTTGAGGGCTATTAGGTTCTGCCCCTAACCCTGTTGTACTAGAAGTTTGGCCTCTTCAATCATCGTAGAAAAATACCTAAGAGCTAGATGTGCCAACTCTCTAGGTCTACGGTCTGTAATTTGGACACCTGCATGCTCTTTGGGGGGCGGATATGATTTCCCTCTATTGGTAACAGGTTGCAAAGAAATCTCATCGTTGGGGAAATGCACATTTCCCGATGCGTACGTTACTTCCCAGTTTCCGTTGCCGTTCGAGCTAATATGGACTTCGTCACCAGCCGATCTCAGCGCAATTGCACTATTTGATGGTTTAGAGATTTTCTCAATTCCATGTTCTTCAGCATTGCGCGCTTGCTGAATGTACTGGAGAAGCGGATCTTTCTTTCGGTCACCTTTTACCCGACCGAACCAAGCGTTTGATTGCGGGGAAGTTTTTGCCCCCTGTTCTAGGGCCGCATAAAAACTTCCAGATGCAATCACAAAATCCTCCCAAGCAGATATCAAGTCATCGCTAGACTTGCTGTTCTCAAGTTTTTGTTGTGCGGTAACCATTCGATTGAATTTCCCTAGCGCCTTTGCCAGTGCGCGCTCATCCATCATATTTCTCCCTAACTGACCGCATATTCTTGGTGCTTGAAAAGGGTATAGATAAGTTCGATCTCAATTGAAAGTATATGCAGAATTCAAAAAATATAGGAAATTAATCCTTTACAATGAGAACAAAAAGGGATTATAGCTTGCATATCAACACCGGAATTGCATCTGGAAGTAAGCCTTGCCTGATGAAGGAGGGCTGACAAGGCGGCGATCAAAGCTGCTGATATGCGCGGGCGGAAAGCCGCCCTTGGGGACATCACAAACCATTCATCGTACCGGCGTGCATTGTGAAATGCGCGGGCGGGATAACTGTATCCATTTTCTGGATCTGGTGCGGTGAAGGTGCGGTTGCAGGCCCGGTGGATTGAGCAGGCATTACCTAGCAGGAGGGCGACGTGACCGAACAACGACTTTTTCCCAAACCGCATTCTGCGCGCGACATCACCCCTTTTTCCAGTGCCCGGCAGGCGTGGTTCTGGTTCGTGCGCTGTCAGACAGCCAGGATCGAAGGCGCGCGTGTGGTGGCCGACGCGGGCGAGGTGGTGCGCCCCTGTGACCCTGATGATGTTTATAACGCGGTGATGCGCCTTAAAAAGGGGGGCATTCTGGGCGACCGGCATTTGCAGGTACTGGAATATTTCGGGCTGGTCGAACGCGAACCCGATGCCCGCGATCCGCGCGAAAAGGACAAGGGGGATTTATGGCAACAGGCCCTTGATGCGCTTGAAAATGTGTTGATCACGCGCGGCATTGTCAAACGCGGGGAAGACGAAAGTTTCCATCACGAGGATGTCGCTGTGGAACTGGGTGGGGACCTGTCGCCATGCGGGATATAACCAATTTTTTCAAACCGGCCAAAACCGCCGAAACGGCGCAGGAATCGGCGGGTCCATGGATGGATCACTGGGCTGATCAATCTGCGTCGGGGCGCGAGGTTTCGGTGCTTGTCGTCTTTGCCGATGCGCCGGAAAAGCGATTGTTGCGTATCCTGAAACCGGGATTTCGTCATTGCTTTGTACTGGTGTCGGGGGTGCGGGCCGGGGAATGGATTTGCCTTGATCCGCAAAGCCATCGGGTGCGTTGTGAAAGCTGGTGCTACTCACCGATCTTTGATCCGGCGGCCTATTATCGTGGCCTTGGCTTTCACTGCATCTGGGCGCGGTATCCGGCCTCGGTTGCGCACAAGGTCCGCTTTGGCCCGATGAGCTGTGTGGAGCTGGTCAAACGCCTTTTGGGCATTTCGGCCTTCTGGATCGTCACCCCCTGGCAGCTCTATCGCCATCTGCAACAGCGGGCTGAAAACCCTGGTCAGATCAGCGATGTGTTTTTTTCTGAAAAATGTTCTTGATTTGTTCTTTTTAGTGTGACATAAGAGACAAATCAACGCCACAGATGCGCCCGCAGGGTTCCGACCCTTGCGGGCGTTTTTGCGTTTGGGGTGATGGAGCGCGCCGCTCCAGATCCCCGCCTTCGCGGGGATGACGGTGCCCAAAACAGTGCATGGAACGAAAGTCATTCCCGCGCAGAGCCTGTGCCCGCGAAGGCGGGTACGGGAACCCGAACCGCAAGCTCAAAGCACATATTGA
>Ga0114899_1000108_pt1 | contig 86020 bp, 76 predicted proteins | sample MalvireepMed_215_FD_83497 | JGI IMG/M metagenome (GOLD analysis project Ga0114899, IMG submission 83497) | Marine viral communities from the Global Malaspina Expedition - Malaspina viral metaG DeepMed_215 | ecosystem: Environmental > Aquatic > Marine > Oceanic | place: Mediterranean Sea...
CGCCGGTCAGCTGACCTGCACCCTGCATCTCGACGAGGCCGACACCGGGCAGGGCCGGGCGCTGATGCCGATCCTCGAGCGCAAGGCCGGCCGCGTTCTCGCCAACGGCTTCCCGACCGGCGTTGAAGTTGCCGATTCCATGGTTCATGGCGGACCTTACCCGGCCTCGACCAATTTCGGCGCCACCTCGGTCGGAACGCTGTCGATCCGCCGCTTCCTGCGTCCGGTCTGCTACCAGAACATGCCCGGCGACCTGCTGCCCGACGACTTCGGCTGAGCTGGCGGCTAGCCAGGCCTCAATCAGCCGGCCCCATCCGTCACAACTGACGGGTGGGGCCGGTTTTTTGGTGCGGGTGTCGGCTGCCGGAAATGTAAGCGGGCTGAGCCGAAAGCCCTGAAGCCGTCGCACCGGGAGCCGTCGGGAAATTGGCTGGAACCTTGCAACAGGTTCGGCAGTTGGAGTCATGATCACACGCTGGTGATCCTTTCAAACAGGAGACAGCACATGACAGAAAGACAGAAAGCAGGGCCTTCGGGCACGACGGAACAATCTCCGCGCTGGGAGGGGCCCGAGGAAACGCGGCCGCGCGGCTATCTGCCGGCCAAGGACGATCCCGCGGAGCATGACGCCGCGGACGAAGATCCCAATGATACGGACCGCAACAATCTCGCCGATATCGGCAAGAAGAAGATGCACCGGCGGTAGGATTGCCGCCCCGGGTGCAGGAGAGGATTGGCGCGGCGGCCGAAAGGGTTCCGCGCCAATCCTTGTCGCTTGTCCAAAGCAACGGTGGAGGTGTGGCCGACGCCGCGCATCCACCGTCGTGGGACCAGCTATGGTCTGGTGTCAGCTGCTGACGGAACAGCGCTGTTTCGCAAGCCGATCTCGCTCTCGACATGCTCGACGCCGGCAACGGATTGGGCGGCTTCCACGCAATTGCGATGCTCTGCTTCATCCATCACCCAGCCGCTGAGGATCACGGTTGATCCGGATGTCGCCGTCACCTTGACGTCAACGGCGTCGAGCTTGCCGCTGGCCCCCAGCGCTGCGGCGACATCCGCCTCCAGTTTCGCGATCGCTTCACGTTCAGGTTCAGTCGGTTCGCCGAAATATTCACGTTCCTTGTAGACCATGTCATCATCCTTCTTCGATGTTGCTGTCCTGGGCGCCTTCAGGGTGATCCCCTGTGGGTGCGCAAAGGTTCATGCCAGGCCGCCTTGGTCTGCGGTGGCTTCGACACGCCTGTGCAGCTGCGCTGCATCAGCCTGATTGCCAACAGGCTTCTGCTGGCAATCAGCTGTTGACGGGCCTGCCCCAACAACTTTCCGGGCGGCCTCTCGTGGTTACTTGCCCGATGTGGGCCTCTTGGTCTGGCGGGCCATGGCATCGGCCTGAATTTCATCGGTATAGGGCGATGGCGTGGCACCGCCCAGATCTCCGGCATCCGCGACACGGTCACCGCCGGTCGTCCGGCGCGGCGGGGAGGTCGGAGTGGTTTCTCCGTCCTTCCAGACTTCCGCAGGGTCGGAAAGATCGCTGCTTTCCGGCGTCGCCTTGTTGCGTTCATGAGCGGTATCGGGCTCGGCCAGCGAACTGGCGTTGCTGTCTTCGGCTTTGGTCTTGTCTGACTGTTTCATCGTGGTCTCCTTTGACAGTTTCGTTCGTGATCGCGCCCCAGTGGCGGATCACTCGGCCGGCGTCAGCACGGCACAGGCGATACGGCTGCCTGAATCGCCCGAGGGCTGGCTGCTGTAGTCATCCGGGCCGGAGTGCAGCACCACGGAAGATCCGTCTTCATCGAGAATGCGCGCATTGCCCTCGGTTCCGAGCGAGAACCCGCGCACGAAGAATTCGGCGTGAATCATGCCGTCCGCGCCGGCATGAACATTGGGCAAATCTCCCGGGTGCGGCCCACCCTGGCTCATGATGCCGTGATCGAGCCCGGCAGACAGATGGCCGCCTGCAGATTTGAAACCATCTGCGGCCTCGCACGTGCCGATCTCGTGCACATGTATGCCGTGCGCCCCTTCGGGAACGCCTTCAGCGGTAACTTCGACATGGACAGTGCCCGAGGCAGTCTCGAGCATGGAGATCTCTCCCCTGATCCCATCGCCTTCCAATGTACCGCTTACACGGTCACCCTCGGCAGCATAGGCGCTGCCCGAGCACAGCAACACGGCACATGCAATCGCTAGACGTGATGTCATCTGATCATCCTTTCCTGGTCGGCGGGAAGCCCGCATTAAGGAGAACCAACTCGACAGAGACGAAAACGTTCGGCTGAGCGGGGGAAAATCTCGCGTTCGCGTATTGCCGGTGCGAGGGCCGGTACATCCTGCAAATCGGTCGCGGCCAGCTGGCGAGCCCGGTCTCGTGCTCCGAAGTCAGTGCTGCCGTTGCAGTAGGGACGGAACAATACGCCATCCCCCGGGTTGGTCCGTCTTGGAAAAGGAGAACGATATGACCAAAGCCGACAACGCCCCCGACAATCAGACCCAGGCCGCAGATACCGGCTCGGAAGCGGCGCTGGATCCATCGGTTTCGCGCACCCGCACCGGCGCCGACGATGCCGTTTCGCAGGCGGCCCGGAAGGAAGCGCTGCGCAACGCCAGCCGCGGCGATCAGTTCGTTGTCGCCACTGACCTTGAGGACAAAGACCAAAGAGAAGCAGCGCCGGGTACCCGCGAGCAAGACTAGGTTCCAGGTCCGGGAATTGTCTCCCGCGCCTTGCGACCTTCAGCAAGTATCGCGGTCGGGCTGGGAACTTTCGCAGTCGTTTCCTGTTGGTTTGAGGAGCAGCCAAGCCGCCGAATGACCCAACCAGGGAGTAGATGCCGTGCAGACAGACAAGCAACACGCAAGCGATGCGCCCGAGCAGAAATTGCGGGCGGACATCGACAGCGGCCGCACCGGTGACAAGGTCGATGCGTCCGATCCGGCAACCGTGCCGCTGGGAACAGATGCGGAAGCAGGTGGACCCCCCACCGATGCGAAAGCTGCGTCGCACGCCCGGCATGCGGAACTCGCCGGCCCGGAGACCCCGCGCCGACGAGACTGGAAATACCTGCTGATCTTCCCTGGTGCCGTGGCGCTGATTGCCGTCCTTCTGGCGATTGTGGTGCTGCGCTGAGCCGAAGCCATGTCCCGACTGCGACACAGGAAAATCTGGAAAGGAGTGCATTATGCTCGAAGATCCACGAACACGTTACCCGCAGCCGCCTCAGCCGAGTCAGGAACAACCGATGCCCGGCGATACCGACGAGATGCGGCCCTGCCCCGATCATGGCGAACATAGCTACGCGGGCAGCGGCAAGTTGAAGGGCTGCGCGGCCATCATCACCGGTGGCGATTCAGGAATCGGGCGCGCTGTTGCCATCGCCTATGCCCGGGAAGGCGCCGATGTCCTGATTGCCTATTACAATGAAGATGACGATGCCGAAGAGACCCGCAAATGGGTCGAGAAGGCCGGAAGGCGCTGCGTGCTGATGCGCGGCGACATCAAGGAAGAAGCCCATTGCCAGTCGATCATCGAGACCGCGATCGACGAGTTCGGCCGCCTCGACGTGCTGGTCAACAATGCCGCCCATCAGGCGGTCTTTGACAAGCTCGAGGACATCACCGCGGAAGAATGGAACATTACCCTGGCCACCAATCTCTCGGCCATGTTCTTCCTGTGCAAGGCTGCGGTGCCGCACATGAAACCGGGCAGCTCGATCATCAACACATCGTCGATCAACGCCACTGACCCGAGCCCCGGTCTGCTTGCCTATGCGATGACCAAGGGCGCCATCGCCAATTTCTCCGCCGGCCTGTCCGGCCTGCTGGCAGATGACGGCATCAGGGTCAATTCGGTCGCGCCCGGCCCGATATGGACGCCGCTCATTCCCTCGACCATGCCTGACGAGAAGGTGGAGAACTTCGGCAGATCTACTCCGATCGGCCGTGCGGGCCAGCCAGCAGAGCTGGCGCCGGCCTATGCCTATCTCGCATCGGATGACGCGAGCTACGTGACAGGGGCTGTCATTCCGGTCACCGGCGGCCGCACGATGCTCTGATACAGGCGGCGTTAAAACTCATTTGAGCGATAACGTAACTGCCCAGTCAGATCGCGCAAGCCAGGGCAGCGAGAAGAGCCCCCACAAAAAACCTCAGACCCGGCGTAGACCGTGCTGGTTGAGAAGATTGATCAGCATGTCCTTGGCCTCGGTCCTGTGCCGCCAGTGGATCTCTCTCGCCGCCTTGGCATCCCCCCTGGCTATGGCCTCGTAAAGGGCGCGGTGATCCTCGTTGGATTTTCTCGGCATCGGCCGCATGTGCAGCGTCATGGCCCGTGCCCGTCTGACCTGGTCGTTGAAATTGGACACGATTGTCTGGATCCGCCTGTTGCCGCCCAGACGGACAAGTTCGTCGTGAAAGGCCGCGTCGGCGCTGGCCCAGCCCTCGCGGTCATCGGCTTCCACGCTGGCTTCCATTTCGAGGGTTGCGGATTTCAGCCGGGACAGGTCCTGCTCGGAATAATGCGCCTCTGCGGCGAGCGAGGCGGCGAGGCTCTCGAGCTCCGTCAGCACCTCGTAGATTTCGCGCATGTCATCCGCCGACAGCGCCGAAATCCGGACACCCTTGCGCGGGCGGACCTCCAGCAATCCCTGGGATTCCAGCACCAGGGTCGCTTCCCGGACCGGTGTTCTCGACATGCCGAGTTTTTCGGCGAGTTCGCTCTCGAGATGGTCCGAGCCCGGAGGCAGTTCGCCGGCAAAGATCAAGGCTCTGAGCGCATCCACCGCCCGAATGCTGTGAGACTTTGATTTTGCTTCCACGGACACGCTAGACCCCTTGTTTCCGACCCTCTTTGGCTGAGCGGTAGATCGCTTGCTCCACCTCTATAACACGAAGGTATTCGGCTGCGGTATTTTCGAAATCGCGTTTTCCCAGGAGCCCGTGGATGACGTGGTTTTGAAGCTCGAACACACAATCACCGGCAAAGCCGCGCCAGTCTTGTGGTTCAAGCAGGGTGCGGCTGCCGGTTTTGCCGAAAGCGCGCAGTGCGACCGAACCGTTGCCGGACAGGGTGATGGTTCCAAGGGTGCCTTCCAGCAGCGCCTCACCCAGGGTGGTGCGGGTGTTTTCGGCTGCGTGATCGAGATGACGGTTGCCATCGAAGATTGCGCGAACCCCCTGGTCGAAATCGAAAATGATGTAGCCGGCATCCTCTCCGGCAATCACCGGGTTCATCTTGCGCAAGTCGGCATAGACCGCGCGGATCTCTCCGAGCAGGAACCGGAAAGTGTCGATCCAGTGCACCGCGGTTTCGTGCACCAGGAACCGCTCCATGTTCTGGAAATAGGGCTGGCGCGAGAGATAGGCTTCCGGCCCCTGTCCATCGCCGGTGCGCAACCGGAAACTCAGCTGGTGCACATCGCCGATCTCGCCTGCCGCAAGTGCGCGGGCCATTTCGCGATACCAGGGCTGGAACCGGAAGTTTTCGTGCACGATCAGCGGAACGCCCGCTTCTTGCGCGAGAGAGACCGCTGTACGGGCTTCCTCGAGTGACGCGCAGAACGGCTTCTGGCAGATGATTGCCCTGACGCCGTGGTCAAGTGCGGTCCTGATCGCTTCCAGATGGGTTTGGGGCGGCACGATGATGTCGAGCAGGTCCGGGGATGTGGCCTCAAGCAGGTGCTCGAGCCGGTCGAAGGCCGGGTGGCCGGTTTGCCGCGCCCTCTCGAGGTCGCGGTCGGCGATGCCGACCAGTTCGGCCTCTTCTATCCGCACCCACGCGTCATGGTGAAACTGGCTGAAATATCCCGCACCCAGGCAGGCGACGCGTAAGCTCTTGTCCACGATTATCCCTTTGCCGTTATCTGTTCCAGCACCGCGTCTGCCGCTGCCTGCGTGCCGCTATCGCCCCCCAGATCACGCGTCAGCATGCGCCCGTCGGCAACAACCTGATAGACAGCGTCGCGCAGCCGCGCTCCGTCGGAAATCATGGCAGCGATCTTGTGCTTTGTGCCGAGCCAGTCAAGCATCATCGCGGCTGACAGGATCATGGCAAATGGGTTGGCCACACCCTTGCCGGCAATATCCGGTGCAGAGCCGTGGCAGGGCTGGAACACCGCGTGGTCGTGCCCGATATCGGCGGACGGTGCCAGGCCGAGCCCGCCCATGATGCCGGCCCCGAGATCCGACAGGATGTCGCCGAACATGTTTTCCGTCACCATGACGTCGAAGAGCCAGGGTTTTTCAACCATCCACAAGGCGGTCGCATCGACATAGGCGTGATCGGCGGTCAGCTGGGAATACTCCTTGCCCACGCCATCGAAAATCTCGCGGAAGAAGGCGAAAGCGCGAAAGACATTTGCCTTGTCGACGCAGGTCACCCGGCCCTTGCCGGTGCCCGACTGCTTGCGCTGCTGAGCATAGTCAAAGGCGAAGCGGAACAGCTTCTCGCTGGTCTTGCGTGTGATCAGCAGCGTTTCGCGGGCCTCGTCCCTGGTCACCTCGCCCTTGCCCTTGGAGTGAAACAGGCCTTCGGTGCTTTCGCGGATCAGCACGAAATCGATCGTCTGCCCGTCTGCCAGCTTGAGCGGTGTCGGCTGACCGGGAACGACGCGGACCGGACGGACGCCGGCGAACAGGTCGAGTTCGATCCGGAGATCGAGCTGCGGTGAAATCTCGGTTCCATCCTTGTAGCGCACGGACGGAAGTCCCATCGCCGCGAGCAGGATGGCATCGGCACGGCGCGCGGTTTCCATCGAAGCAAAGGGCAGCGATTCCCCGGTCTCGGCGTAAAGCGCGGCGCCGGCCGGCGCCTGGGTAAAGGCCAGTTGGTAATCCTGTTGCGGCTTTGCCATCGCTTCGAGAATGCGCAGCGTCGGCGCTGTGATCTCCGGTCCGATTCCGTCACCCTCAAACACCGCGATTTCAAATGACTGGACCATGGATTTCCCCCGAGTGATGGACCGGCAACCGAACGCCGGATCTGCGTACAAAACAAATTTGACAATGAATTTTTTAATGTATACGTTAAATAATTGCAACACTGATTTTTGCCTGGGAGGACAATATGAACACTGTGCTTAAGACGCTAGCAGTCACCACTGCCTTGATGGGCGCGCTTGCGACATCCGCATTCGCCCAAACGGTTCTCAAATTCAGCCACACCGACAATCCCGGCGGATCCCGCCAGGCGGCGGCAGAGGTTTTTGCCGAGAAGGTGAAGGAGTACACGGAAGGCCGGTATGAAGTCCGCATCTTCCCCGCCGGCCAGCTCGCCAATGACCCTAAGGCCATCGAGCAGCTGCAGCTTGGCGGCGTAGACTTTACGGTTTCTGCGACCGGATCCTACGCCACCCACCTGACGTCGCTCAATCTCACCGCGATGCCGTTCCTGGTTGATACCTATGAGCAGGGCTGGGAGTTCTACGACAATTCCGAGTGGCTCAAGGGCGAATTCGCCAAGTTGCCAGAAGTTGGCTTCCGGGTTCTGGCGACATGGGAAGCCGGTTTCCGCAGCTACACGACCAAGGATCCCCTGACCTCACCAGCCGATGCCGTCGGCAAGAAGATGCGGGTGTTTCCGAACGACATGATCCGCTGGACCATGGAGGCCGTCGGCTTCCAGACCGTGGTGATGCCGATCACCGACGTCTATCTCGCGATTCAGCAGGGCACGGTCGACGGACAGGAAAACCCGGTCGACACCATCAAGTCGCTCCGCTTTTACGAGGTCGCGCCCCACATCACGCTGACGCGCCATGTCTACAGCCCGCTGCCTCTGACGGTGTCCGAAAAGACCTGGCAGAGCTTCTCGGATGAAGACAAGGAAGCCTTCAGGAAGGCGGCCGCCGAATCTTCCGCGTTCAGCCGCGATCTGGTCAAGAACTCGGTCAACGCGCAGCTCGAGGAAATGACAGCGGCCGGCGCCAAGGTCTCGACGCCGGAAATCGGTCCGTTCCGGGATGCAGTCGCTTCGGTCTATGACAAGGCGCGCGATGTCTATGGCGCGGAAGCCGTCGACAAGGTTCTGGCCGATGCCGCCAAGATCCGCGAGATGATGCCGGCGAAATAGGTTTCGCTCTGACTAAACCTGGATCAGGGCCCTTGGGTCCTGATCCCATCTCCGGGATTTTGGCATGGACTACAGGGCAATCTATCCGCTTCCGCTGCGTCTTCTCAGCAGCCTGATCGACATGGTCCTCGTGCTTGGAGGGCTGTCGATCGTGACACTTGTTTTCGTCAATGCGACACTCAGGGGCGCGGCAGGCTTCGATCTTGCCTGGTCGCTGGAAGTCACCGCTTTCCTTCTGCTCTGGACGACATTTCTCGGGTGCGCCGCTGCGATTGCCCGCGGCGCCCACATGCGCGTGAGCGAGATTGTCGAGCTCTTCGTGCCGCGGGCCGCGCATCGCTTTCTCTCCGCGGCCATCAACATCGTGGTTCTGGTGATGATGCTGAGCCTGATTGTCGAAGGCTATTCGATCTCGAGCCACACCTGGGCGCAGCGGACGACGGTGCTGTATTGGCCGGTCGGTTTTCTCTACGCCTCGATGCCTGTTGGCATCGCGCTGTCCCTGATCTTTCATCTGTTCAACATGCTCCATGACTGGCGTTCGCCGCCTGACCGCCGGGATCCGCCGCTCGCGCATCATGTCGATGGCGCCGACACGGGAGCCGTGCTGTGATCTTGCTGTTTGTCATCGCGGTGTTCCTCACCACCGTGTTTCTGGGCGTGCCGCTGGTCTGGGCGATCCTCATCACCGCCGTGCTGCCGATCATCGTGTTTGATCTCGGCTATCCGCTGCAGGCGCTTTACCTCAATTTCATCGGCGGGGTCGAACCCAACCATTTCCTCGCCATCCCGCTGTTCATCGTTGCCGGCGAATTGATGAGCCGCGGCGGCGTCGGGTTGCGGATCATCGGCTTTGCCCGCGCCGCCTTCGGCTTCATGCCGGGCGGACTGGGCATGGTGGTGGTCGGCGCCTCGATGATCTTTGGCGGCATTTCAGGCTCGGCCATCGCCGACAGTGCTGCCATCGGCTCGGTGATGATCAAGAACATGGCCAAGGAAGGCTACAACAAGGCTTTTGCCGCCGGCCTCGTCGCCGCTGCCGGTACCATCGGCATCATCATTCCGCCTTCCATTCCGATGCTGATCTACGGGTTTGTCGGCAATGTCTCGGTCGCGGATCTGTTTCTCGCCGGCATGGTTCCGGGGTTGATGTTCGGGCTCGCTTTCATGGCGGTGTGCTACTATGTCGGCAAGTCCACCGGCTGCGATCCGGGAGGCCGCACCACCACGCGGGCCGAATTGTGGAGCTCCTTTGTCGGAACCGCACCGGCGCTGTTCATGCCGATCCTCATTCTCGGCGGCATCTTCAGCGGCTGGGTGACGCCCACCGAGGCTGCGGCGCTGGCGGTTGTCTACGGGCTGGTGGTGACGATCTTCATCTATCGTGATTTCCGGATCAAGGATCTGCCGCAGCTGATGATCGACGCCTTCGTCACCAGCGCCACGGTGATGGTGGTGATCGGCGCGACGACGGTGCTTGGCTGGCTGATCACGCTCGAGCAGATGCCGCAGGTGCTGGTCGGTTTCGTGCAGGACCTGTCGTCGAGCCCCTGGGTGTTTCTGATCCTGGTCAATCTGGTGCTGCTGGTGCTCGGCCTCGTGCTCGATCCGGTGCCGGCGATCCTGCTGACCGCGCCGCTGTTCCTGCCCACGGCGCAGGCGTTTGGCATCGATCCGGTGCATCTGGGCGTGATCATGACCTGCAATGTCGCTGTCGGGCTGTTCACGCCACCGGTTGGGGCCACGCTCTACGTGGCCTCACGAATATCCGGCGTCGGGGTCTTGTCGATCGCGCGGCGAATGGGGATGCTGTATTTTGCAGCGATCTGCGCGCTGCTGCTCGTCACCTACGTTCCCGCGGTCTCCATGACCATGGTCCATCTGTTCCGCTAAGTGAGGTAATCATGTTCGCTGTCGTCGTGACGTTCAAGATCAAGGCTGGCCAGATGGATCAGTTCATGCCGCTGATGCTGGAAAACGCAAGGGCCTCGGTGGCGGACGAACCCGAGTGCCATCAGTTCGATGTCTGCACCGACGCAGACCAGCCAGACACGGTGTTTCTCTACGAAGTCTATTCCGACCTGGCCGGTTTCGACGCCCATCGCCAGACGCCGCACTACAAGCGGTTCGACAATGCCGTCGGTGCGATGATCGAAGACAAGGACGTGCGGACATTCGCCACGGTGCATCAATGAACTGGGAAGTCCATGCGCTGAAATATGCCGACCGGAACAGCCGGACGCGCAAGGACAGCTTCATCTTCGATGACAATCACGACCAGCCGCACGAGATGGACTATTTCATCTGGGTGCTGAAATCCGGTGATGAGGTCATTCTGGTCGACACCGGTTACGATGAAACCGAGGCCCGGCGCCGGGACCGGCCGATCATCCGCGAACCGGCTGCCGCCCTGGCAGGGATCGGGCTCAAGCCGGAAGACATCACCACGCTGATCGTCACCCATCTGCACTATGACCATGCCGGGGGCCTGAGCCAGTTTCCCAATGCCACCATTCACCTGCAGGCGGCCGAAATGGCCTACGCCACCGGACCCTGCATGTGCCACGACACCCTGCGCATGCCATTTTCAGCCGACCATATCTGCGAGGCCGTCAAACGGCTCTATTCGGGGCGGGTAATCTTTCATGATGGCGACGGCGAGGTGGCCGACGGCGTCACGGTGCATTGCATCGGCGGGCATTCGCGCGGGCTGCAGGCGGTGCGGGTGCGGACCGCATCGGGATGGCTCTGCCTCGCCTCGGACGCCGCGCATTATTATGAGAACGTGTTTGCCCGCAAACCGTTTCCGATCGTCGTCGATCTTCAGAACATGCTCGAGGGTTTCGACAGAATCCAGGCGCTCGCCAGCCATCGCAGCCTGCTCATTCCAGGCCATGACCCGCAGGTGATGAGCCTCTTCGAGCGCGCGGGGCCGGACTACGCCGTCAGGCTCGACCGCGGCCCTGTCAGGGAGTTCAAGCTGTGAAGATCGGGGTTGTCGCGGATGATTTCACCGGCGCGTCGGACATCGCCCTGACGCTTGCCGAAGCCGGGATGAAAACGCTGTTGCTGGCCGGGATTCAGGATCAGGCGTCGCCAGACTGCGATGCGGCAGTCATCTCGCTGAAGTCCCGCACTGCGCCGGTGGCCGAGGCCGTCGAGCAGTCATGGAAGGCCTGCGGCTGGCTGACGGCCCAGGGTGCGGAACAGATCATCTTCAAGGTCTGCTCGACCTTCGATTCCACAGACAAGGGCAATATCGGACCGGTGCTGGAGGCACTGGCCGAGCGGCTGGGCGAAACCTCGGTCATCGTTTGCCCGGCGTTTCCCGAGAACGGGCGCAGCGTCTATCAGGGGCATCTTTTCGTGGCCGACAGGCTGCTCAGCGAGAGCGGCATGCAGAACCATCCTTTGACGCCGATGACCGATCCGGATCTGCGCCGCGTTCTGGCAAGGCAGACCGGGTGGCCGGTGGCGCAGGTGCCATTTCGGACAGTCTCCAGCGGACCCGCGGCGGTGGCTGCTGCCCTTGAGGCGCAGAAGGCCATGTTCATTGTCGACGCCATTCAGGATGACGATCTCTACACGATCGGCACCGCCGCAAAGGGCCGCAAACTGCTCTGCGGTGGCTCGGGCATTGCGCTGGGCCTGCCGGCCAATTTCGGCTTCCGGCCGGGTCCGTCGACCTGGACCGGAGTCCCGGGCAGGGGTGTTGTGCTGTCGGGGTCCTGCTCGCTGGCCACGCGGGCGCAAATCAGCAGCTACAAACAATCCGCTCCGTCGCTGGAACTGACCGCCGACGATATCATGAACGGCACCCACACTGCGGAAAGTGCTGCCGATTGGGTCATGGCCCAGGCGCATGACGCTCCGCTGGTCTATTCATCGGCCGAGCCGGAAACGGTCAAGGCAGCGCAGGATCGGTACGGTCAGTCGGTGGTGGCGGAGCGGATCGAGGGGCTTTTTCATGATCTCGCCGCACAACTTGTGCGCCGCGGGGTCACCCGTATCGTCTCCGCCGGGGGCGAAACCTCAGGCGCAGTGGTCAAGGGAATCGAGGCCCGGACCCTGGGTGTCGGGGTTCGGCTTGCAGCAGGCGTTCCGGCGCTGAGGGTCGATGACCGGGCGCTGGCGATTGCGTTGAAATCGGGCAATTTCGGTGACGAAGATTTTTTCGCCACGGCGATGGCAAGGCTTGCGGGGGATCAATGAGCGAGGAAACCACGGCACGCGAGGGGATCGCCCGCTGGGCTAGGTCGATGTTCGATCGCGGCCTGACCAATGGGTCTTCCGGCAACATCTCGGTACGGCTGTCGGATGGCCGGCTGCTGGTCACGCCGACCGGATCAAGCATGGGCTTCATCGATCCCGGTCGCATCAGCCTGATTGATCCGTCCGGCCGTTTGCTCAGCGGCGACGCGCCGACCAAGGAAATTCCGCTGCACAGCGCCTTTTACGAAACCCGGCATGGCGCGGGTGCCGTGGTGCATCTGCACGCCTGCCACTCGGTGGTGCTGTCGGTCCTGCCGGAGACCGATCCCGACAACGTCATTCCGCCGATCACCGCCTACAGTGTGATGAAGCTCGGCCGCGTCAAGCTGCTTCCCTATTTCATGCCCGGAGATCCGGCCATGGGCGACGCCGTGCGCGGCCTGCTCGGCAAGCGCTCTGCCGTGCTGCTGGCCAATCACGGACCAGTGGTCTGCGGCAAGGATCTCGATGCGGCGGTCTACGCGATGGAGGAGCTGGAGGAAGCAGCAAAACTGACCCTCCTGTGCCGGGGCCTTTCTCCGACCCTGCTGACCAGCCAGCAGATCGGTGACCTCAAACAAAAATTCGATGTCGAATTCTAAAACGGTTCCGAAAACCGGGAGGCGGACTCTGGATGGGTCTGTGGTAAAACATATGTCTAAAGAACTTCGCATCAATGTGATTCAGTGCAACGTACTTTGGGCTGTACGGGTGACTGGCCCACTCTGGTGACGGATGGGTCTGAGCTGGTAAGCAGCGGTCGCACTTTTGCGGCCTGGCGCTAGTGATCGGGCGGTGCCACAACACCACCTCACAAAAGCACCGATCGATCCTTGGCGCGCACCTAGTTCCCGGGTAAAGCTCATTCAATGGCTCATTGCGTCTACATGCACCGCTCGGATTCAATTTACGACGACAGTCCGGCGGTGCAGTATCAGTTTCCGAAGCAATATCTTGGCCGTGCCGAACCAAGTATCGGCGACTGGATCTTGTATCTCGAGCCAACTAAAGTACGCGGGACACGCGGGTATTTTGCAATTGCCCGAATACAGCAGATTATTCCGGATCCCAAGGCATCGGGGATGTTCGTTGCATTGATCGAGCCGAACTCCTACCTCGACTTCGCCAATCCGGTTCCTTTTAACGATGTGGACGGGCCTATCGAACGCGGATTGCTGAATGAAGAGGGCAAGCTTTCGGGACGGGCTCAATCAGCGGTACGTCCGATATCTGATGTAGACTTCAACCGCATCGTCGACCGAGGCCTTGATGACCGCGAGCCGCTTCTTCCGCGCGAGGACGGACTTGGCGTGCCTGCGGGCTTTGAAGAAGAGCAACCGCCTCTCGTCTTCGAACAGCAAAGAGATCGGGTGCTGCACTTGACGTCGCGCACCGTTCGGGATCGTGTGTTTCGAAAGATTGTACTGCGAGCCTATGACGAGCGTTGTGCAGTGACCGGCCTAAAGCTGATTAATGGCGGCGGGCGCGCTGAAGTGAATGCCGCTCATATCAAGCCTGTCGAAGCGAACGGGCCGGATACTGTCCAAAACGGTCTGGCGCTTTCGGGAACCGCGCATTGGATGTTTGATCGTGGCCTCATCAGCCTGGGAGACGATCACCGGATTCTGATTTCACGGCAGGCAAATGATCCGGATGGCGTTCGCTCTTTCCTCAACAAATCCGGATTTGCTGTTGCGCCAGTGAATCAGAAGGACCGTCCACATCCACAGTTTCTTGCATGGCATAGGGAGAACTGTTTCAAGCATTAGGTCTGCGAGGTGCACTACATATCATCGATGTGAGGTCTAGGAATCGAGCTTCCAGCGTAGTCCTGTCTCGAGCCGCAAACCGGTTGTTTCTAAACTGGCTGTGAGGATAATTTCTTACCGAGTACAAAATAGCATGGCCCGCGCACTACACGCCGATGAACGGAGAGGGCGCGCGAGACCCGCCAAAACCCAACAAAAAACCCCGCTTTCGCGGGGTTTTTGGATTTTCCGGAACTAAGAATTGGTGCCAGAAGAGGACTCGAATGGAACATCCAACATATTGATATTATGAATTAATATTTCTCGTAAAAATCTAGATGCCATCAAAAATGCCATCAATCGCGCAGACGTAGTCGGCACGCCGGCGCAAACCTCAAGAAATCTTGTGGAAAAGGCGATGTTATCGAACTGTCCCCAACTCACCGAACGTTTGCATGGAGGTCCGGTAACGTCCAATCATAACGTCATGAGATTGGAGGCGGTTCCTATGGATGACAATTTTGAAGCGGACTCGCGCGCAAACGATGATGATGTGAAACCATCGGTTACGCGGGAAGATCTGAACAAGACTTGGATCGGCCTTGGGGCTGCGCTGGAATGGATAGCGCTCCGCGGTCAGCCAATGTCTCGCAGGTCGTATAGTGATCGCGAAAACGAAGCGGACGAAGCACTAGTTGCGACGCTCGCGGATCTGCCATCTCAAATCGCGGAATCCATTGTACGGGGAGAGCCCGAGGAAGATCGGAGAAGATTGGTCCCCATACCAAGTGGGATTTGGCGCCAAACGGCTACGTCCGATGCCAATGATGCCGGCCAGCCTTACCGGTTGATCGGAACGGACGACGATGAACCAGAGGAAGCGGCAATCCTTGGGGTCCAGGTTGGTGGATATCGCAGGATTCAAATCCGGAGTTCGTTCATTCTTGAGAACTGGCCTGAGCATGAACTGGGCATCGAGACGCTCCCAATTTCGCCTGCTGTAGCTCGTGCAAAAGTAAGACGGTTGGTCGAGATGATTGTCGCCGAGGCACCCGTGAGCTTGGCACCTATATCGCAGAGCGAAATGGAATACCTGGTCCGAAGCGTTTTGCCTGCTGCGCCGAGAGACCTTGTCAGAGAGCTCCACCGCCAGATCTATCCAAATCCGAAACGAGGACCTAAAGGCGAGCGAAATCCCGATCGTAAAGCCCAGGTCGAGAAATTCCGCGAAGAACTGATCTCCGCGGAATTGCGGAATTAGGTTTCGGCCATTCGGCACGGCAGGTTCTCCGCATCCACCCGGAATTGTTCGGGTCCAAACGGAGATGAAGCCATGCAGGAAACCACAGCACTGTCCATTGCCCAGACCGCCCGCCTCCTCGGTATCGGTCGTTCCACACTCTACTGCATCATCAAGGAAGGCCGTCTGCCTGTGCGCAAGCTTGGCAAGCGGACGCTGATCCTACGCGAGGATCTCGACCGTTTCATCGCAGCATTGCCAACCACGAACGATCCACGCTGATCGGTCCCGATGTCGAAGATCAGTGTCTGGCTCAAAGGCTTCTCAGAGCTCTTTCCAGGCAAGCAGCCCTTGTTCCCGTGGAGTGATTTCTATGGATCGATCAAGACAGCGAGGCGATGGATCCGGTAACGGTCCGGGTACCGTCGGGATCTCCGACGGGGACCTTTTCACCGAAGGCTCCAATCGGGCAGAGCAGGAAGGCCATATCAACCCGTACGCGGAAGCTAGCCAGGCGCTTGGACGCGGAAGGAAGCCTCGTCCTATCGAGTATGCTCCATGCGCTCAGTCCGGTCCGCCAGCTCGGTCTGAAGAGAGTGGCGAGGTTTCGGCCGATGAACCGGTGGAAACTGAAAAGCAAGACCAGCGAGCTGATACTGAAATAGACTCGCTCGAGGCCGAGATTTCTGCCCCAGATGATCGCGCAAAACAAACAGCGGCAGTCATCGTTCCTTGCCTGATGACGGTTGAAGATGTTGCAACCTACCTGAGAATGAGCGTCTCCAAGGTTTGGCGTTTGCGGCGCAAGGATCCGGATTTTCCGCAACCTATCAAGATTGGCGGTTCATCCCGCTGGGATCCGGTGGAAATCGATTCCTTCATTGAAGCCTACAAGGCGCAAAGGCCGAATGGTCGCTGATCATGTCGCGCAAATACGACCCCAAGAAAGCACGCAAACACTGGGTATATTCTCGTGATGATCTCAAGGGCATGTACCTCGTCTGCGATAACACCATTGGCAACTGGAAACGTGCCGGGCTTGAGCCCGTCGACAACAAGCGGCAGCAACTCTTTGCGGGTTACAAGGTGCGCCAGTTTATCACCAGCATGCGCTGGCCGGATGGTCGTCCACCGAAAGATGGCCGCATTCACTGCCCTTTCTGCCTGGGCTTCAAGCCTGTGATCACTGGGACAATCAAAACGTCTGTGGCTGACACCAACTGCCTCTCGGTGGCAGGCATGTGCACGGATTGCCACAACATGCTACAAGCTGACATAGCACCCGACGAAGTGCCCGAAATTTTCGCCTCTGCCATCAATATCCCCAGACACTCGTCCGACGTAAGTGATGGTGGTGTCTCCGGGGAAACTTGGAGAAATGGGGCTTCGATTCCGCCTGAAACCCACAACGGTAATTTGCGGTGGCTCTATGACTACCGTATCTTCCTCGAAAGCTACCGGGAACTCGATCCGAGAACGGTTGATGAGCATCTGCGTGCGCTGGCCCGGATGAGCGCTTTCCTTGGTCACAAGCCGTTCGAGCAGATCAACATCGCCGATGTTTGCAGGTTCAAGGACGAGCTGCGGAAGAAACGGGCGCTGGAAGGAGATATGGGACTAAGCTGGTCGACGCTCGGACACACTCTGGATCGCTGCGGTGCGTTCTTCGAATGGTTCCAACGTCGGCCCGATATCGAGTTGGATCCCGATCTCCCTGGATACTTTGAGCTTTCCCGCAGGGAACGGGCCGCCGAGTCGAGCAGGGTCAAGGGAACAAGTCTCACCTTTGATTGGGCACTTTGCCTTTTCGCCGCCATGCCCGCATCGAAGCCGATCGAGGTTCGGAACCGCGCTGCGGTCGCCATGCTCATCACGACAGGTATTCGCGTGAAGGCTCTGGTAACGCTCCGTGGCAAACATGTGAACACGCATACCAGATGGATCAATCAGGATCCCCGTGAGGTAAGCACCAAATATAGCAAGCACATTCGCACCTATTGCCTCGATCTTGGCTCCGGCCTTCTCGACGCAATCCGGAGTTGGGCCCGATGGCGCGAGGTGAATGGTTTCGGTGCGGAGGCGCCCTTCTTCCTGCCGGATCGCTACATCCAGTCAAATGCGATCGGCCTCGGTTACCGCTCCGCTGAAACCTCAGTTCCGGAATGCTGGAAGTCGGATGATCCAATTCAGCGGATCATCAAGGATGCAGCCCAGGCCGCCGGCATCCCGGCGGACAACATCTCCTCACATGATTTCCGCAAGGTCCTGCATCCGTTTCTCTCCAAACGAGGAAGTATGGCCATCTTCGAGGAGGTGGCCCTGCAGCTTAATCTCGGTCACACGCCAACGGAAACGATCCGTAAGCATTATGCCGTCATGCCCGACAGCGAGCGCGAAGTGGTTCTCGATGAGCTTTGTGGCCGGGCACTCTCTCACCGCAGCGAGCTCGAACTCTATCTGGCCTTTGAGCGCCACGAGATCGTGAGAACTGACCCCGATTTCAGACGGGCGAAGGACATCTTTGAACGGAATTCGTCGTCCTGATGTGCGTTAAAGTTGCAATCCAGCAACTAGAGACCTTTCGGATGCAGCTCAGACTCATGGCCGATCAAGAGGTAGGTGTTGTGTGGCACACGTCCGCTAGCCAGATCTCAATCTGCGGCACCTTTGTCGGTCTTCGTCGGCTAACGGGAAGGAGATCGGAATCCGAACGACAGCTGTTGAGTGTGGTCTGTGACAAGCAGCCGTTCACAACAGCGATCACTTACGGCAACTTGTCCCTACTCCTGCGATCCGCTCCATTTCGTTAGCAGGGAGTTCCCAAAGCTGCAGTGGTCCACCGGCGCAGACCCTGGTGAATTGGTTAAAAAAACAGCCATGTGCTCGGGCCGGTTGGCTTTCGGGAAAATCCCGTGGGGTTCAATTCAGCTCGTTTGCTGGATTGCCAACTGCTTTCAACTGGATATCGTTGGTGCTCTGCGTCCCGGGCTGGCATTAGACCTTTTCGGTCATCAAGGAGAAGATCTGTTGACGTCCAACCTAAGTCATTTAGCGTCGGATCGGGGCGGCCTCACCGAAGTCGACGAACCGATTGGGGCATTGCGTCGCAAGCTCCGGGATCAGCTTGAGAATGCCGTCGATGCGGTGGCCAAGGGTCTGGGAACTTACGAGAGTCTTCGGAACCTCAGCGAGGTGATCGGAGGCGAGTATGGCGACCGCGTGATCTTCGAGTTGATACAAAATGCCCACGACGCGCATCGTGAGGCGCATGACGGGCGCATTCTCCTGCGACTGGTGATCAGAGGCGAAGCTGACGGTGACCTCTATGTAGCCAACGGCGGCATGGGCTTCGACTGGGACAACGTGAATGCGATCCGGAACGTCGGGGTGTCGAGCAAGACGGTCGGCGAGGGGATCGGCAACAAAGGTCTTGGGTTCCGCAGCGTGGAGACGCTCACGAACGACCCTCGGATCTATTCGCAGGCGCTCGCGCGACCGAACGAAGCTTTCGACGGTTTCTGCTTCCGTTTCGCTGGCCATGAAGAAGTCCTAGCCGAAGTATCGGCTATCGCTGGTGCCGATGTTGGTCGGGAGGTAGCCAAAACGCTGCCCCGCTATCTCGCGTCAGTTCCCATAATAGATCAACCGCCCGACATCGCCGCCTTCGCTCAGGAAGGCTTTGCCACCGTGATCCACGTTCCCATCTCGACCGCGGCGGCCTTGGCGACTGCGCGGAAGCAGGTTGAAGGACTTCTTGACTCCGAGGCTCCGTTGCTGCTGTTCCTCGACCGACTTCGTGAGGTGACGGTAGAGATTGCGGAAGGAGGTACGGTTCAGCGCAAAGTTTTGTCCCGTGAGGTCAAGGAGCGGCTTAAGCCAAGCGGGGAGAGCGGTAGCGAGTACGAGATCGTCGAAATCCAGCCAGCGAGCAAGCGCTACCTTGTGGCCAAAAAGGCTGTTGACCGGGAGAGGCTGCTCGGCGCAGTGGAGAGGAGCATCCCGCAAGAGCCCCAGCTGGCACGATGGCGGGACTGGCGTGGCGAGCCGAAGGTCGCAGTGGCGGTCGCCCTCGACAGGCATGACCCTCGTCTAGGACGCGTCTACAATTTCCTGCCCATGGCGGCGGAGATGCCAGCCCCGATCGCTGGGCACATCGACGCTCCATTCTACGCCAGCATCGATCGGAGGCGCGCGAATTTTATGCTGCCGCTCAACGCGTTCCTGCTAGACGCGCTGGCCGAGACTGCCGTTGCCGCAGCGTCGGAGCTCAAGCAGTTCTCAGCGAAGCTTGGGAGTGGGCCTCTCTTCGATCTCGCCGCTTGGGATGCGGCGGACACCAAGCGGCTGGCGTCGGCGTGGAGAAGCTTGGGAGTAGACTGGACCAAATGCGAGTGCATCCCGGCGGCGGGCGATGAGAGGTGGACCTCGCTTGCCACGGCATGGATTTGGAAGGAGTCAGGTTATCGGCTGTTCCGCACCAGGCGGCTCGTCAAGGTGGGCGCTAAGAACCTCGCCGATCCTGATTTGGGCCCAGTGCGCCTGGATCGGCTGACAACCCTCATTCGTGCTACGGGAACCTTGGCCGAGCCAGGCGGAGACACGTTGGCGAATTGGACGCAGTTGATCGCGGCCGCACTGCTCGAAGAGAAGGTGTCTCCGAAGACATGGGGGACTTTCTACGATGAGATTCGCCGTGTGTTCGGCGGCGTACACATCCTTCAGAAGCTGAAGGGAAAGCTTTTTCTGAAAGGTCGAGACGGCAAGCTGCATGCGCCACTCACTGCTGGTGGCGGCGATCGTGCGGTCTACATCCGGCAGGATGGTTTTTCGCGCAGGCGAGATCGGAGTCGCGCTCCATTGCCGCCCGCCAGTCTCGCGCGCAAGCTGGCGATAATGGACGAGAACATACCCCTCAAGCCAGAGGTCGTCGCTGACTTTTTCAAGGCGGGTCTGGCGCGAAGATACGACGCGCTTGGGTTGTTGGAAGGTATTCCGCAGCTCTTCGGCGATCATCCTGCCCCCGGCCGCCGCGCCGACGCCCTCCAGTGGGCCTTCAAAGTGTGGCGTGCTGAGGGGGTGAAGGCGGAAAAGGTCCTGCCGCGCATCGACCTTCATGTCGAAACGCGGGGTGGTTGGCGGCCGGCAAGCTTGTCCTACTTCTCCGGTGCTTGGACGTCCGATGGTCGCAAGCTCACGACTTACCTCGCCGAAGCGGCTACCTTGTCGGCTGACTGCCGCAGAGTAGCCGACTTCTTGCTGGTCGACGAACCCGAATGGGCGCCGCGTTCCGACACCGGACGCCGGGATTGGATCGCCTTCCTTAGGGCCCTCGGCCTTCGTGACGGCCTGCCTCTCATTGCCGAAGACGCTGCTCCGGGATCAGGAACGCCTTTGAACCTATGGTCCGAGTTCATCAACAAGGCCGCGCCGCAGGTCGGGCGCGATGCCGGCTGGTTAAAGCTGAACCGCTACGTAAAGCTGAAGAACCCGATGACTCAGTACCAGCGAAAAGGGGAGCTGTGGCGCCTCCCTGGCCAGTTGGAGCACGAGCGGATGCCACCGGAGGCTCGAGAGCGCTTGGCAGACCTGGTCCTTGTCACGCTAGTACAGGGGGGCCGAGACTGGCTTCGCTGGCGATTGGGTAGGTATGATCGGTGGGAGGGCGAATGGAACGAGGTTCGGCCATACACTCCTGCCGGTTCGTTCGTTCTCAGCGCAGGGTGGGTGCCGGTGGATGGGAGCGACGAAGACTTTGGAACGCTCGACAAACTCTGGGCGACGAGTAACGCTGGCGCCCGCGTCCCCAGATACGTCCGGCGCCCTCGCGAAAGGGTCGCAGACGTGATCCAAGGCGATCAGCGCCTGACCAAGTTGCTGATCGGCGGCGAAACCGGATTTCGTGATTGGGCATCGGACACCGAGGCTGCACGCCGGTTGGTGGACTTAGCCGAAGGATCCCGCATGGTCGAGTCTCGCGACCGTGCTTCATTCCGCAAGACTTACGAGAGGGCCTGGTCTCTCGCAGTGGAGGCGAACGCCGTGCTTCCGCCGACGCTGCCCCTGGCAGTCTGGCTGGGTACGGGCATGGAGGTGATGGTTGGTAATCGGGCGGCACCTTCACGTCTCTTCGTCGCCTCGGACGCGCAGCGCCCGGAAGCTCGTGCGGTAATTGCGGCCAATTTTCCATTGCTGGAGCTTGGGCGGGAGCAAGACGTCGATCCTGCACTCGCGATGCTGAATGCCTCGGGCGGGTTCGACGCAGCGCGGGTTGAAGGCGGCGAGGTTGTCGTCTATGTAGACGGTGCGCCCTTTGTTCCCAATCTCGGTGACCCACTCCTAGCGGCGGATGGACTGGAGTGGCTGTCAGACGCCACTCTGCTTGCAAACGAGGTGCTCGGAAGGGAGTTGGAGCGTGCCATCTCGATAGCCGCTGTCGAGGATCGGCTCCGGCGCATCCGCCTCAAGCTTTGCGAAACACTGTCCCTCAGGGTCGGGACCGCGGACAACTCCGAGCCGCTTCGATTCTATGCCTATCCCGATGAACGTATGCCAACCTTAGTCGTCGCCGGCACGACGGAATTGGATTGGAGCTCGCTGGCGGAAGCGGCTCCGCATCTCGCTTGGCTCCTCGACAGGCGCATGCGCTCGCTTCAGAGGCTCCTGCCGCTGCTCGCAGTCCGCTCCGCCGGTGGTCATCCTCGCATCCGTCCCGAAGACGAGGCGTTCGCGCGCGCTCTCGATTGTCGACCGGAACTCGTCCGCGAGCTGCTGGAGTCAAAGGGTGCTGACCACGAGTTGCTTCTTCGGCGACTGCCGCCGATTGTCGCGTGCTTGGTGGATGAGGAGACCGGCCGAGTTCTGGAGACCGCGTTGGCCGGAAGCGTCACTCGGCACCGTGCGTTCGCGGAACTCGAGCGAATAGGGGAACTTCTGCCAATTTCCTCAGCCGAATTAGTCGACCTCGTTTTAGGTGTGCGAGACCTCGCCGAACTACGCCGGAGGCTGAACCTGGAGTTCGGTCGGTTCAACCGTATTCTACTTTCGTTCGGTCAGCAGCCGTTGAGCAACGAATCCGAACTAAGGCGTTTGTTCGACACTTGGAAAGACGATCTTCGCCCTGCCGCCATAGATCGGCTCCGTCGCCGTTTCCTCGGGGACTACAGAAAGGGACTCCCGATCGATCGATACGTCGCTCTCCGCTCACTCGAGTTTGTGGAATTTCCAGCCGAATGGATCCTGGAGAAGGAGGAGGTTAGGCGCGAAGACGTGGTGCAGCTCGTCGATGAACGGTTTGATCAGATGGTCGGCGAAGATCTTGACGTCGAATTGGAGCCGCTCGGAACATTGCGCTCCAAAAACGTGAAGACGCTGCGTGCTTTCCTGGACCGAGCGGCTCCAATCGTCGCCGCTTGGCTCGTTGGAGATGGGGCGGTCGAGGAAGTCTGGACGAGCGGCGTGCAGGCCATCCTCAAAGCGCTCGAGCAGAAAGGCGTGTTCGATTTTGAGCAGATCAAAGCTGGCGGCGAGCTTCCGCTACTGGTGGCCGCGGATCTCTGGCCTAAGGGCATGCCCGCCTCGCTTGATTTGGCAGAGCTAGGGCTCTCGACCGACGATCTGGAGGCAGGAAGGAAGAGGGAGGAGGAGCAAAAGGAGACGACCGCCAGACAGCGCCGGTCCTTCACTTTCGCCGGCGAAGATCTCGACACTGCGGCTAGCAATTTCGCAGATCAGTTGGTCCAAATCGCGGAGGCGGCAATGGAGGACGAGGAATGGCTACGCAGGTCGCGACGGCGTTTCAAGCTTGCGGAAATGCCTTCAGGCTCCAACCCGTCGGGACCTCCCGGCGGGAGTGGTGGGCACCGGAAGCGCGCGCCGCGCATGTCGGATGACGTCAAGGCAGCCATGGGGTTCGCTGGTGAGTTTCTCGCGGGGCGTTTCCTTGCCGCCAAGCATGGCGTTCGTTTTGACGACGCCTGCTGGGTTTCGCGGAATAGGGAGCTGGCCCTTCGGGACGGGGAGTTCGGAGATGACGGCCTAGGTTTCGACTTCCGCGTCCGGACAAAAGAGGTGGAGTGGCGATACGAAGTCAAGGCTAGCCTCGAGGAGACATTCGAATTCGAATTTACGCAGAACGAGATGCGGGTCGCAGCCGAGTGCGCCGCAGACGGCTCCCGCCGCTACAGGATACTTTACGCCCCTTTCGTCGATGATCCCACCCGCTGGCGGGTAATGGAGCTCCCGAATCCCATGTCCGAAGCCGGACGTGCGCTTTTCCGAACGGTCGGCGCGGGAGCTACTAGGATGCGGTTCAACCCAACTGGCTGATCAGTGGTCGGTAAATCCGAACGCTCCAATGGTCAGAATGGCTTTTAGGTCGCCACCGAACTTCTCGCTTGGAAAACGGCATAGCTATCCAGTTTCGGCAATGGGGACTTGTTGGATTCACCGAAATGACAGCCGAGGGGAGGCGCCTTTCATCCCATCGAGCAATCCCGTGATCTCCATTAACTGCTGGGCTCATGTATTTGTATTCGGATCACACTCGGAAGGCTCTCAACGGCCTGTCCATACCTTAAATTGTTGGCTAAAGTAGCTCCAAATCGGAGGGGCTTCTCGATGCAATACATGTCCGCGCGCGATGCCAAGAACGCCTTTGGGCGGCTGATCGACATGGCGAGGGCAAAGCCTGTTGCCATCGAGAAGTATGGCCGTTCCGTCGTTGTGGTGCTTGCTGTTGAAGAATTCGAGCGGCTGACGGCAAAGGCGAAGAAGCAGGTGGATTCTGGGGCAGCGGGCAATTGCCCGGGACAAGAAGTCTAATCCAATAGAACAACAGACCGGACGAACCGGCAGGAGACTGAACTACATGGCAAGCCACTCGGATTTAGCCAACTTGATTTGGCAGATCGCGGACCTCCTGCGTGGACCTTATCGCCCGCCGCAGTATGAGCGGGTGATGTTGCCTCTTGTCGTTCTGCGCCGTTTCGATTGCGTGCTTGCCGACACCAAGGACCAGGTTCTGGCGGAGTATGAGCGGCGAAAGGGTGGGAAGCTGGAGGATGATGCCCTCGACCGGATGCTGAACAAGGCATCCGGGCACCGCTTCCACAACCGTTCGCCGATGACGTTCGAAACGATGATCGGAGACACCTCGGGGCTCGTGGGGCATCTTCAATCCTACATCAGCGGCTTTTCGGCGAATGTTCGCAGGATCTTCGAATATTTCGAATTCACCAACGAAATCGAGAAGATGGATGAGGCGAACATCCTCTACCTGGTCCTGAAGGAATTCCTGAAGGTCGACCTTCATCCCGATCGGGTGAAGAACGATCAGATGGGCCTTGTATTCGAAAACCTAATTCGGCGATTCAACGAACTGGCCAATGAAACCGCTGGCGATCACTTCACGCCACGCGAGGTGATCCACCTCATGGTCGATCTTCTCTTCATGGATGCCGACGACGTGCTCAGCAAGCCAGGCACCGTGATGCGCATGCTCGACCCGGCATGCGGCACGGGGGGAATGCTTGCCGAGGCGCAGCGCTACATGCGCGATCACCACAAGGAAGCGAAGCTCTACGTCTACGGCCAGGACTACAACAAGCGGGCCTTCGCGACGGCCGCATCCGACATGCTCATGAAGCAGGTCGACCACAACGGCGGCGGTGAGAACGTCCAGTACGGTGACAGCTTCACCGACGACAAATTCGAGGGACAGACCTTCGACTACTTCATCGCTAACCCGCCCTTCGGCGTGGACTGGAAGAAGCAGCAAAAGGAAATCGTCCGGCGGCACGAAAAGGCCCCGCAGGACAGCCCATGGAGCGCAGGGATGCCGCGTGTGAACGACGGCTCCTTGCTGTTCCTGCAGCACATGATCTCGAAGTTCGAAGACGTCGATCCCAAGGCGCAAAAGTACGGCTCGAGGGCGGCCATCGTGTTCTCTGGCTCACCCCTTTTCACCGGGGGCGCGGGCGGTGGCGAAAGCAACATCCGCAAGTGGATCATCGAACGCGACATGCTCGAGGCCGTCGTCGCCCTGCCGGAGCAGATGTTTTACAACACCGGGATCGGCACCTACATATGGATCGTTACCAACGACAAGCCCGGCCATCGCAAGGGCACCATCCAGCTGGTCGACGCGCGCGACATCTGGATGCCGATGGGCCGCAGCCAGGGCGACAAGCGCCGCAAGATCGGCGCTGGCAAGGCGCCCGAAGGGGATGATCGCCCGGACGAACCCGATCAGATCGCCGAGATTGTGCGGCTCTACGGCGGCTACAGCCAGAACGCCAAGTCCAAGATCTTCGACAATGCCGACTTCGGCTACAACCGCGTCACCGTCGAGCGCCCGCTGCGTCTGCGCTACCGGATGACGGTCGAGGACAAGGCCCGCTTCCTCGACGCGGCACCGCATCTGCTCGATGACATCCAGGCGATCGACCAAACGCTGGGGCGCGAGCCGGAACTGGACTGGAACAAGGTCTGGGGCAGCATCGAGAAGCTGCTGAAGAAGCGCGAGTCCCGCTGGCGCGCGCCCGAGGTCAAGCTGTTTCGTAACGTGTTCACCGAGAAGGATGCGGATGCCGAGCGCGTCAAGGCGGGCAAGGGATTCGAGGCCGACCCCGACCTTCGCGACTTCGAGAACGTGCCCCTGAAAGAGGATATCGACGCCTACTTCGCGCGAGAGGTTCTGCCGCATGTGCCCGATGCATGGATGGATCGCAGCAAGGATAAGGTCGGCTACGAGATCAACTTCAACCGCCACTTCTATCAGTTCACGCCGCCCCGCATGCTGGCCGACATCGACGCGGACCTGAAGAAGGCGGAGGACGAGATCCTGCGGCTGTTGCGCGAGGTGACGGAATGAAACCTCAACGCGCACGCTTGAAGTTTGTCACCCGCTTTGGATACGGAGAGGCTTTGCCGACAGACGAGTTGCAAGTTGGCCCGGTCGAAGTGTTCGGCTCAAATGGGGCTTACGCTTCCTTTTCGCGCGCCAACACAGGATCGCCAGTTATCGTCGTCGGTCGCAAAGGATCATACGGCAAAGTCAACTGGAGCGATCGACCGGTATTTGCATCAGATACAACATTCGTTGTCGACAAAACCACCACCTCTCATTCGCTACGCTGGGTCTATTGGCTCTTGCAATCATTGAGACTGGACGAGGGCTCTGAAGAGGCGGCTGTACCCGGATTGAACCGCGAAGATGCCTATGAGCGCGAAGTCGCTCTATTCCCGCCGAGGACCCAAGAAGCAATCGCTGGGTTCCTCGACCGTGAAACCGCCGACATCGACGCCCTGATCGCCGCCAAACAGCAGCTGCTCGACCTGATGGCCGAGAAGCGGCGCGCCATCGTGGCCGAGGCTGTAATGCGCGGCCTCGATGCTTCGGCCCCGCTGCGTCCCTCCGGCATCGACTGGCTCGGCGACATCCCCGCACATTGGGAGGTGGAGCGCTCCCGCTGGCTGTTCACCGAACGCGACGAGCGGTCCCAGACCGGCGAAGAGGAAATGCTGACGGTCTCTCACCTGACCGGCGTCACCCCCCGGTCCGAGAAGGACGTGAACATGTTCGAGGCCGAAAGCACGACCGGATACAAGCTGTGCTTCGCCGGAGACCTTGCCATCAACACCCTCTGGGCCTGGATGGGCGCCATGGGCACCGCCCGCGTCGATGGCATCGTGAGCCCCGCCTACAACGTCTACACCCCGGGCGCCCGCCTGCTGCCCGATTACGTCGATGCGCTGGTCAGGATCCCCGTGTTTGCTCAGGAAGTGACCCGCTACTCCAAGGGCGTCTGGTCCTCCCGCCTGCGGCTCTACCCCGAGGGCTTCTTCGAGACTTGGTGGCCCGTGCCGCCACTCGATGAACAGCAACAGATCGTCGAACACATCAGCACCGAGACCGCCAAGGTCGACCGCCTGCGCACCGCGACCGAGAACTCCATAGCCCTGCTGAAAGAACGCCGAGCAGCCCTGATCGCGGCGGCCGTGACCGGCCAGCTCGAAATCCCGGAGGCGGCTTAGCCATGCGGATACGCGAGCTCACGATCCAGAACTATAGGGCCTTCGGTGAACCGCAAACCTTCCCGTTCTCACCGAGCTTCACCGCGATCGCCGGGATCAATGGTCGTGGCAAGACCTCGCTCCTGGACGGGTTGGCGCTTCTGGCATCGCGCATCCTGCCACATATATCGCCCGCGCGCAGCGGCTATCGGACGCTCGGCCCGCTCGACCTGCATGACGGTCATGGACCACTGTCGCTGTCCATGAAGATCAATTGCGGGGATATCCCGATCGAGTTTGGGGTCTCTCTCGACGAAGATGCGAAAGCGCCGAAGGTCACGAAGCTTTCGCCGGCGGTCAAGAAGGCTGCTCGCAACATTTATGGCGACCCGACCCGGGCAGATGATGCTGCGCCGCTGGTCGTCTATTTCACGACAGACCGGGCTGGATATCGCCTTCCGAAGAAGCTGCCGACTGCGGTGCCACGGGGCCAGGCTGCGGCCTATGCCGGTGCGCTGTTCAACCGCACCGTGAACTTTCGCGATTTCATGGCCCGTTATCACAGCGCGGTCGTGCTTCAGGAAGAAGAGACGCGCCGGAATCCGAACTACCTCGGCGACCGGGCCGTTGGCGCGATATCGGATGCGTTGACGACCTTCCTTGGTGGATTTCGCAACCTTCGTGTCGAGCAAAGGCCACTTCGGCTTCTCATCGACAAGGACGATCAGAGCTTCGACATTTCCCAACTGTCTGACGGCGAGCGTTCATTTCTCGCCTTAATATGTGACCTCGGCCGCCGTCTCGCGCTCGCGAACCCCGAGTTGACCAACCCGCTTCATGGCGCTGGTGTTGTGTTGATCGATGAACTCGAACTGCACCTACACCCCAAATGGCAACGGGAGGTCCGCGACAAGCTCCTCGCGACCTTCCCCAATGTTCAATTCATCGCCACCACGCATTCGCCCTTCATAATCCAATCGATGAATCCGGGTGAACTGATCAACCTGGACCCCGACGAGTTTGCCGAGTACTCGGACAAGAGCATCGAGGACATTTCCGAAAACGTGATGGGCGTTGATCTCCCTCAGAAAAGCAAACGCTATCAGGAGATGATGAAGGCGGCAGAGGAATACTTCACCTTGGTTCGCCAGCCCTCGCCAGATCGAAAGCTCCTTGCATCGGCAGAGTCGCGGCTGAATGAACTCTCGGTTCCCTTCAGCGATGACCCCGCCTTTCAGGCGCTCCTGAAGCTGGAGAGACAAACCAAAGGGCGCGAGGGTGACGATGCGTCCAGTTGAAAGAGGAGCGGCCCCAAAGGCCTACGCAAAGTATCAGGATGCTGGGCCGGATCTGCAGTCGCGGCTGGGGGACTACTGCAGCTATTGTGAACGGCAGATTGAAACCAATCTTGCGGTAGAACACGTCCAGCCGAAATCGCTGGAACCGGCGTTGGGGAGCACATGGACCAACTTCCTGTTGGGTTGCGTAAACTGCAACTCCAGTAAGGGCGATCAGCCAGTGTCGTTGCCGGACTTCCTCTGGCCGGACCTCGACAACACGCTTCGTGCTTTCGACTACGGTCCAGGTGGTTTGGTCAAATCGAATGCCACATTGGACCCGGCTATCAGGGCTAAGGCTGACGCACTTATCACGCTCACCGGCCTCGACAAGGATCCAGGAAATCCATCGCCGGCTAGGCGCCCCACCGATGCTGACAAGCGCTGGCTACGCCGACAGGAAGCTTGGCAGAAAGCCGAGCGTTGCCGAGCAATTCTTGAGTCGCAGGATACCCCAGAAACACGCGAGCTGATTGTTGAGGTCGCAAAGGGGAAAGGCATGTTTTCAATATACTGGGCGCAATTTGCCCACGATGCAGACATGAGAAAGAGATTTCGTGAGGCATTCGTTGGGACGGCTTCTATGTGTTTTGATCACGCCGAGAACCTTCAGCCCCGGCCCGGAGGCCAAGTCTAGCCATGAACCATGCTCGACATTCAGAAGGAGCTTTCGAAACCATCATTGAAGCCACGATGCTGGCGAATGGTGCCGTGCCGGAGCCTGCGTCGGGATTCGACCGTGATCGCGCTATCTTCCCCGAGACCGTCCTTTCCTTCATCCGCGACACACAGCCGAAGGAATGGAAGGCTCTGGAGGCGCTCCATGGGGAAAAAACTGGCTCCCAAGTCCTTGCCGATCTGACCAAGTGGATGGACCGAGAAGGCTCTCTGGCCACCTTGCGTCACGGCTTCAAGTGCTACGGCAAGACTCTGCGCGTGGCATTCTTCAAGGCGGCGCATGGGTTGAATCCCGAACTGGAAGCTCGTTACGCCGCCAACCGAGTTGGCATCACGCGGCAACTCCATTTCTCGAAGAACTCTGAAAAGTCCTTAGACGTTGCGTTGAGCGTAAATGGCATTCCAGTCGTGTCGGTCGAGCTAAAGAACCCGATGACTGGGCAGACGGTCGAGCACGCGCTGCACCAGTACCGACATGATCGAGACCCGCGCGAACCGATCTTCGAGTTCAAGCGGCGCATGCTGGTCCATTTTGCGGCTGACACGGACACGGTGTTCATGACCACGCGGCTGGCGGGTGCGGCAACCCACTTCCTGCCCTTCAACAAGGGCAATAACGGTGGTGCAGGTAATGCACCCGACCCCCAGGGGAGAAGCTACCGTACTGCATATCTGTGGGAAGAGGTGCTGCAGCGGGACAGCCTGCTCGACCTCTTGGCGCGCTTCATTCACCTCCAGGTCGAGGAGAAGCGCGACGACCAAGGTCGAAAGGTCAAAAAGGAAACGATGATCTTCCCGCGCTACCATCAGCTTGAGGGCGTCCGGTCGTTGGTCGACCAGGCGCTAAGAGAAGGTGTGGGTAACAACTATCTGATCGAGCATTCAGCCGGCAGCGGCAAAAGCAACACCATTGGCTGGCTCACACATCGGCTGGCTTCCCTGCATGACGACAAGAACAACCGAGTATTTGACAGCGTCATCGTGATCACCGATCGCGTGGTGCTGGACAAGCAGTTGCAAGACACGATCTACCAGTTCGAGCACAAGCATGGTGTCGTTCAGAAGATCGACGAGAGTTCGCGCCAGCTTGCGGAAGCGCTGGAAAGCGCCGTGCCGATCATCATCACAACCTTGCAGAAGTTTCCCTTCGTCTCGCGCCAGCTTGCGAAGATGGCGGAAGAGCGCGGCGAAGCCGATGGTGGCACGCTGAAGTCCCGGCACTGCGCCGTGATCATAGATGAGGCGCACAGTTCGCAGGGCGGTGAAACGGCGACCGATCTGAAGGAGGTACTTGGCGGCCAGGGCCTTCGCGAAGAAGCAGCAAAGTACATGGCTGAGAACGATGAAGCGGATGTCGAAGAGCTTTACCGATCTATGGCGAAGCGTGGGCGGCAGGCGAACCTTAGCTTCTTTGCCTTCACCGCGACGCCTAAGCACAAGACCTTCAAGGTTTTTGGACGCGATGACAAACCTGCCCATCGCTACACGATGCGGCAGGCAATAGAGGAAGGGTTCATCCTCGACGTGCTGAAGCACTACACCACTTACGCTACCTATTTCCGGCTCCTTAAGGCGAGCGAGGACGATCCGAACGTCGAGCGGAAAAAGGCTGCACGTGCGCTTGCCCGTTTTCTAAAGCTGCATCCTCACAACATCGCCCAGAAGACTGAGGTCATGATCGAGCACTTCCACGCCGCTACGCAGCACAAGATCGGTGGCCGCGCCAAAGCAATGGTGGTGACGGGTTCCCGCCTCGAGGCCGTACGCTACAAGCAGAGCTTCGATCGCTACGTGAAGGAGAAAGGCTACCCCATCAAATCGCTGGTGGCCTTCTCAGGCGTAGTCACCGACGACAAGCTGAAGGACGTCACCTACACCGAGGAAGGCATGAACCTCGGCGTCCGTGAGAAGGAACTGCCTGACGTCTTTGCCACGCAGGAATACCAGGTGCTGCTCGTCGCTGAGAAATACCAGACGGGCTTCGATCAACCCTTGCTGCACACGATGTATGTGGACCGGCGGCTTGCCGGCATCCAGGCGGTGCAGACGCTGTCTCGCCTGAACAGAATCCACCCCCTTAAGGAGGACACCTTCGTCCTCGATTTCGTCAACGACCGCGATGAGATTCGCGAGGCGTTCAAGACCTATTTCGAAGGCGCGGAGGTCGGCGAGGACGTCGATCCGGCCAGAATGTATGAGATCAAGAGCCAACTCGACGCCGAGGGCATCTATGTCGGCGAGGACGTGGACCGCTTCAGCGCCGTCTATTTCAAGCCGCGCCAACGCCAGAGCCCAAACGATCATCAGTTGATGAATGCCGCGCTTGATACTTGTGTGGCCCGCTTCAAGGAGACTCAGCAGGAGAAGCCCGACGAGGCCGAATTGTGGCGCGGCAAGTTGATGGCCTTTTGCAGTCTCTACGGATTCCTCAGCCAGATCATTCCCTATCAGGACACCGACCTCGAACGCCTCTATGTTTTCCTGCGCCACCTCGCGACTAAACTGCCGAAGCGCGGCGCCGGGCCGTCCTACCAGTTCGATGACGAGGTGCGGCTTGAATACTATCGCCTGCAGAAGATCAGCGAGGGTTCAATCAGCCTGAGTAGTGGAGAGGCCAACCGGCTTGATGGACCCTCGGAGGTGGGATCCGGTGCCCTTCACGAAGAAGCGGTGCCGCTCTCGCGACTCATCGATGTCGTCAACGATCGGTTCGGGACCGACTTCAATCAGGCCGACCAGCTGTTCTTTGATCAGATTGTGGAAGCGGCGATCTCCGATGGTACGCTGAAGCAAGCGGCGACCGTCAACCCGGGCGACAAGTTTGAGCTCGTCTTCAAGAACCTGCTTGAGGCGCTGTTTGTTGAACGTATGGATCAGAACGAGGAGATTTTCGCGCGGTTTATGAACGATAAATCATTCCAGAAAGTTGTGACAGGCTGGCTTTCAACCGAAGCATACAGAAAACTTCGCACTCCCAGCAGCAACTAACTGTACCGAAGCGACCGAAAAAACGTATGTCCTTTAATCTCCGGCGAATTGAACACGGTTTCGGGGATTCGAAGAATAGGTGGCCTGAACGTTTTAGCTGAGCGCAAACTTTGGAGTGGGTACGACACGGCCCTCTGCCTTTTCAGTGCTACAGCGCTCGTGTGCCGAGTTGACAATGGCTTTGACCAGTAAACATAACTTTGCTCACACATATATAACGGATTGGTACATAAAAGTGCCATTGGGCGAAACAAGTATGCACCTCGGTCAGTTCGTAGGAGTAACGAATTGGTGTCAATCAAGCGACGTCTTGTTTCCCGCCCAAAACCTCCCCAATCCGCTCAGCCCACCACTCTGCCATCCTGATGCGTTCTTCCCAATAGGCTCCACGGTGATAGGCGCGGCGGACCCCGTTGCCGCTGACATGGGCGAGCTCGGCCTCGATTGCATCGGCGTTCCAGAGCCCGCTCTCGTTCAGAAGCGTGGATGCTGTCGCGCGAAAGCCGTGCGAGGTCGCTTCGTGTTTCTCGAAGCGCATCCGCCGCAGAGCCTGGTTCAGCGTGTTTTCACTGATCGGCCGCTCAAGCGACGTGCTCGACGGAAACACGAGGCGCAGATTGCCGGTGTGGCGCTGCTGTTCGCGCAGTATGTCTATTGCCATGGGCGGCAGCGGCTTCCGATGAACCCGGCGCATCTTCGCCCGCTCTTTCGGTATCGTCCAGGTCCCCTTGTCCAGATCGAACTCTGTCCACTCCGCCTGCCGCAATTCGCCTGGCCGCGGGTACAGCAACGCCATCAGCTTCATCGCTGTGCGTGTTTCGATGGAGCCGGTGTAGGCCCAGATGCTCTTGAGCAGCCTGGCGAACGAGTCCCATTCAGTCAATGCTGCCCGATGCGTGACTTTCGGCGCGATGATAGCGCCTCTCAGCCCGAAGGTGGGATCGTTGCTGACCCGGGCCGTTGCAATCCCGTACCGGAACACCTGACTGATCACCGCGCGTAGCCGGCGCGCTGTTTCATAGTTTCCGAGTGCTTCGACACCACGCAGAGGCACAAGAATATCGGCCGCGTCGATTTCGCCTATCGGCTTGGACTGCAGATCCTTGAGCGCAAGGCTTATCAGCCAGCGTTTCTTTTTCAGCGTCGCCTCCGATTTTCCTTCGCGCCGGTTCTTATCGAGAAACTCCTCTGCCAGTGCCTCAAAGCTGTTGGCTGCAGCATCGGCCTTGGCGATCTTGTCCTGTTTTTTCTTCTCGGATGGGTCGACATCGTCGGCGAGCAGCTTTCTCGCCGCGTCCCGATGAGAACGGGCCTGGGCGAGCGAGACATCCGGCCATGCACCAAACGCCAGCTGCTTCTGCTTGCCGCCGTAGCGATAGACCATTCGCCAAAGCTTGCTGCCACTCGGATTGACGACGAGCAACAGTCCGCCGCCGTCTCCGTGCTTGGTTGGCTTCTCGCCCGGCTTGAGCGCCCGAATTCTGGTATCAGTGAGTGGCGGCATGTGATGGCATCCGACTCGGTAAGGTGATGGCATGGTGCTACGATGCCATCAATTATGCCATCAAATTCTCTGGATGCCATCACATGCCGATGGACGGTGCAGGACGTGAAGCCTGCAAAAACCAACAAAAAACCCCGCTTTCGCGGGGTTTTTGGATTTTCCGGGATGGTCCGGAACAAAGAATTGGTGCCCAGAAGAGGACTCGAACCTCCACACCGTTGCCAGTACCAGCACCTGAAGCTGGCGCGTCTACCAATTCCGCCATCTGGGCATTGGCGCGGATTTAGGAGGTCTGGGCGCTCCTGTCAACGGCAGAATGCACAGTCATATCAATTATCTTGCTTTTGTCTCCCGTCGCGGTGCGCACGGCCTGCCTTTCCGGCATTGTGGCGCCCGATACGGGCCCGGGCGATGGCGCGGGTCGTGAACGGGGCCGACGGCCGCCTTGGCAGCCGGTGCGACGCGATTGATCTCCGGGGGGCGCGGCGCAGATGGCCGCCACCAAGGCGCGGTTCGGATCAGTCGCCGATTTTCAGCGCCTCGATGAAGGCTTCCTGCGGGATGTCGACCTTGCCGAACTGCCGCATCTTCTTCTTGCCGGCCTTCTGCTTGTCGAGCAGTTTGCGCTTGCGGGTGGCGTCGCCGCCATAGCACTTGGCGGTCACGTCCTTGCGCATCGCCGATATGGTTTCGCGCGCCACCACCTTGCCGCCGATGGCCGCCTGGATCGGGATCTTGAACATGTGCCGCGGAATCAGGTCCTTGAGCTTTTCGCACATGGCGCGGCCGCGTTTCTCGGCGGCTGACCGGTGCACCAGCATCGACAGCGCATCCACCGGCTCATCATTGACCAGGATCGACATCCGCACCAGATCGCCCGCCTCGTGGCCGGTGATCTGGTAGTCGAAGCTGGCATAGCCCTTGGATATCGATTTCAGCCGGTCGTAAAAGTCGAACACCACTTCATTGAGTGGCAGTTGATAAGTCACCATCGCCCGCTTGCCGACATAGCTCAGGTCGGTCTGGATGCCGCGCCGGTCCTGGCACAGTTTCAGGATCGCACCGAGATATTCGTCCGGCGTCAGGATGGTGGCCTTGATCCACGGCTCCTCGATGCTGGCGATCTTGACCACATCGGGCATGTCGGCGGGATTGTGCAGTTCCAGCACCTCGCCATTGGTCATGTTCATCCGGTAGACCACCGATGGCGCGGTGGCGATCAGGTCGAGGTTGAATTCGCGCTCCAGCCGCTCCTGGATGATTTCGAGATGCAGCAGGCCGAGAAAGCCGCAACGGAAGCCGAAGCCGAGCGCGGCTGAGGTTTCCATCTCGAACGAGAACGAAGCGTCATTGAGCCTGAGCTTGCCCATGGCGGCGCGCAAATCCTCGAAATCCGCCGCATCGACCGGAAACAGCCCACAGAACACCACCGGCTGTGCCGGCTTGAAGCCGGGCAGGGCCTCGGCGGTGGGGCGCTTTTCCTCGGTGATGGTGTCGCCGACGCGGGTGTCGGCCACTTCCTTGATCGAGGCGGTGATGAAGCCAATTTCGCCCGGCCCGAGGGAATCCACCGTAACGAGCTTCGGCGTGATGATGCCGATCCGTTCCACGGTATAGCGGGCATCGGTGCCCATCAGGCGGATCTGCTGGCCCTTTTTCATTTCGCCGTTGATCACGCGCACCAGCACGATGACGCCGAGATAGGTGTCGTACCAGCTGTCGACCAGCATCGCCTTCAGCGGATCCTTGACTTCGCCGCCCTTGGGCGCGGGCAGCCGGGTGACGATGGCTTCCAGCACATCGGGAATGCCGATGCCGGACTTGGCCGAGATCATCACCGCGTCCGAGGCGTCCAGGCCGATGACTTCCTCGATCTGTTCCTTGATGCGGTCCGGCTCCGCTGCCGGCAGGTCGATCTTGTTGAGCACCGGCACGATTTCGTGGTCGGCGTCGAGCGCGGCATAGACATTGGCCAGCGTCTGCGCCTCGACCCCTTGCGAGGCGTCCACCACCAGGAGAGAGCCCTCGCAGGCGCGCAGCGAGCGCGACACTTCGTAGGCGAAGTCGACATGGCCGGGCGTGTCGATCAGGTTGAGCACGTACTTCTCGCCATCCTTGGCGGTGTAGTGCAGCCGCACCGTCTGCGCCTTGATGGTGATGCCGCGCTCTTTCTCGATGTCCATCGAGTCGAGCACCTGCTTGCTCATCTCACGTTCGGCAAGCCCGCCGCAGGTCTGGATCAGCCTGTCGGCAAGCGTGGATTTGCCGTGGTCGATGTGGGCCACGATCGAAAAATTGCGAATATGGGAGAGCGGGGTGTTTGTCATAGCTCGCGATTTAGCAGTCCTGCGGAAAAAGGCAATCACGGAAACGGCTGGCCTTTGCCAGGGCAACGGTTTTTCCCGGGCCATGCGGACCGGTTTGCCGGTGCTGCGGCCGCTCTCTCGTTCGGTGATCCTGCAGCCAAGGCGGCGGTCGCATCGGGCAATAACCCGGTTCGGCCAATTGCATTTTGGACCTACTTCTTTATGAGTGCATGCACTTCCACACGAGATGAGCACCGCACACATGAAGCAGATACTTCAGGACATGAGCCGTGGCACCACCTATCTGGCGGAGGCACCGTCGCCGGGCGACAGGGCCGGTCACCTGCTGATCAGGTCCACGGTCAGCCTCATTTCGACAGGGACGGAACGGATGCTTGTCGATTTCGGCCGAGCCTCAATGCTCAAGAAGGCCCGGCAGCAGCCCGAGAAGGTGAAGATGGTCCTGGACAAGGCCCGCACCGATGGCGTGATGACCACAATCGACGCGGTGCGTTCGAAGCTGAACGAACCCCTGGCACTCGGCTATTGTCATGTCGGCGTGGTGGAGGCCGCGGGTGCGGGCTGCGAAGGCTTCGCAGTCGGTGACAGGGTGGCGTCGAACGGCCCCCATGCCGACATTGTCAGCGTGCCAAAGAACCTGTGTGCCCGCATTCCCGACTCAGTCAGCGACGAAGCGGCGGCGTTCACGGTGGTGGCCTCGATCGGGCTGCAGGGAATACGCCTGGCCGAGCCGACGCTGGGCGAGGCCTTCGTCGTGGTTGGTGTCGGGCTGATCGGGTTGTTGACCGTACAATTGCTCACAGCCCACGGCTGTCGCGTGCTGGCGATGGATTTCGACGATGCCAAGCTGAAACTCGCCGCGGATTTCGGTGCGGAAATCTGCAACCCGGGCAAGGGTGAGGATCCGGTGTCCGCCGGCATGGCATTCAGCCGCGGCCATGGCGTCGACGGGGTCATCATCACCGCATCCACCAGCACTTCGGAGCCGATTTCCCAGGCCGCCCGGATGTCGCGCAAGCGCGGCCGCATCATCATGGTCGGCGTGACCGGGATGGAGCTTAGCCGCAGCGAGTTCTATGAAAAGGAATTGTCGTTCCAGGTGTCCTGTTCCTACGGGCCGGGCCGGTATGATTCCAGCTACGAGCTTCAGGGCAACGACTACCCGTTCGGCCTTGTCCGCTGGACGCAACAGCGAAATTTCGAGGCTGTTCTCGACATGATGGCAGCCGGCAAGCTCGACGTCGAACCTCTGATCAGCAACCGGATCCAGTTTGACGAAGCGCCCGACGCCTACGATATCCTGACCGCGGACAAGTCGGCGCTCGGCGTTCTGCTCGTCTACAAGCAGCAGGATCCGGCCCAACTGACCCGCCGCAGCATAGAGATCTCCGAAAATGCGCAGGTGTTTGAAGCGGGCAAGGCGGTGGTCGGCTTCGTCGGGGCCGGCAACTACGCCTCCCGCGTCCTCATTCCGGCGTTCAAGAGTGGTGGCGCCCAGCTCCACACCATCGTCACCGCGGGAGGAAAGAGCGGAGCGATTCAGGCCAGAGCCGCGGGTTTCGCCGTCGCCTCGACGGACATCGCATCGGTCACGGAAACCGACGAGATCAACACGGTGGTGATCGCCACGCGCCATGACACCCACAGCGGTTTTGTCGCCCGGGCCTTGAGTGCCGGCAAGAACGTGTTTGTCGAGAAGCCGCTGGCTTTGACGATGGAAGATGTCGACGCCGTTGAGGAGGCCTACAACTCGGCCCAGGACCGGCCGAACCCGCCGCGGATGATGGTTGGCTTCAATCGACGTTTTGCCCCGCATGTGGTGAAGATGAAGGCCCTGCTGGATACCGTCAAGGAACCCAAGTCTTTCATCATGACCATGAATGCCGGCGCCATTCCGGCCGATCACTGGACCCAGGAACTGGCAATTGGAGGCGGCCGCATCATCGGTGAAGCCTGTCACTATGTCGACCTGATGCGGTTTCTGGCAGGGGCTCCGATCGTTCATGTCTCTGCCCGGCGCATGGGCGACGCCCCCGGCGTTGCGGTAGTCGAGGACAAGGCGGTCCTCACGCTGGGCTTTGCTGACGGGTCTTTCGGAACCATCAACTACCTGGCCAACGGCGCCAAGGATTTCCCCAAGGAGCGGATCGAGGCTTTCTGTGCGGGTCGGGTGTTGCACCTGGACAATTTCCGCAAGCTGACTGGCTATGGCTGGTCCGGCTTCAGGAAGATGGGTGGCTGGTCCCAGGACAAGGGCCAGGATGCCTGCGCCGCCGTGTTCCTCAAGGCAATCGAGACCGGCAAACCCTCACCCATCCCCGCCGATGAGATCTTCGAAGTGGCACGCGCCACGATCGAGGCAGCAACCGCCTTGCGGAACCAGCAATGATATTGGGCATTAAGGCCCGGACGCTGGTCTCGCTCGGGCTTGCCAATGTTGCCCGGGTGGCAGCCTACCGCCTTGGCCTGAAAACCGGATTGAGCCGCGTTCGCAGCTTGTCTGCCGAAGCCGCTACCGGACCGTTCTTTGGAGATTCAGGCCGATGCGAAGAGGGGCTCCCCCCCAGCATGGCCTGGCGCAATGAAGCCCACTATTTCGGATCCCGTACGATCCCCTTGAATTACACACCCCCGAATTGGTTCTTGAACCCCTACACGGGCAAGAGCCTGGAACCGGGCGGCCGTGACTGGTGGCAAATTGCTGACTTCAATCCGGAAGTCGGAGACGTCAAAGTGATCTGGGAGCCTTCGCGCTTCGATTGGCTTTTGGCCGCAGCCGAGCGCGCAGTCACCGGCGATGAAGCTGCAATGGCGCAAATGGAAGCCTGGCTGCAGGACTGGTGCAACAGGAACCCTCCTTACAAGGGCCCGAACTGGAAATGCGGTCAGGAAGCTTCGATCCGGGTCATGCACTTGGCCATGGCCGCGTTGGTGCTCGGTACCGATCAGGCGCCAACGGACGGCCTGCAACAGCTCGTTGAAGCACATTTACGGCGTATCGAGCCGACCATCCAGTACGCTATCGGTCAGGACAACAATCATGGCACTTCGGAAGCTGCGGCCCTCTTCATCGGCGGCTCTTGGCTGGCCGCGGTAGGGCATCCGCAAGGAAGTAGATGGGCGCGGACCGGACGGCGGTTGCTTGAAAACCGGCTTGATCGCCTGGTCGCGGACGATGGAAGCTTTTCCCAGCATTCCCTGACCTACCACAGGCTTCTGCTGGACACCTTGTCGATGGCGGAAGCCTGGCGGTTGCGGCGCGGACTGGAACCGTTTTCGAAGAGCGCGCGCAAGAAGATGGAAAAAGCGGCCTTGTGGCTTCACGCGATGATTGATGAATCAAGCGGCGATGGCCCCAATCTCGGGGCCAATGACGGAGCACGGCTGTTGCCGCTTACCGATAGCGGATACCGGGATTTCCGACCGACGCTGCAAACCGCGATGGCTCTGTTTGCGGGCAAGCGTGCCATTGCCTCTTCGGGAAGCTGGGATCTGCCGCTGGCCTGGCTCGGCCTGAGCTTGCCAGACGAGGTGGCGAGTCCACCGGCGAGCGTGCAGTATGACGACGGCGGATACGCCGTCATGCGCAACGGTACGGCTCTCGCCATGCTGCGCTATCCCCGATTCCGGTTCAGGCCGTCGCAAGCCGACGCGTTGCATGTTGATCTGTGGGTCGCCGGCCACAACGTGCTGCGCGATGCGGGCACTTACAGCTACAATGTAGATAGCGGGACGCTGGACCGCTTCGCGGGGGTTTGGGGGCACAACACAATCGCATTTGACGGGCGCGATCAGATGCCGCGTCTGGGACGCTTTCTGTTCGGTGCCTGGTTGTCGGCAAGGCGTGTTTCGTTCGATGCCGCGAACAACACAGCATCCGCCGCGTATTCGGACTGGCGTGGCGCCACGCATGAGCGCTCCGTTGAGCTTGCGGCGCGCTCATTGAAAGTGGCAGACCGGATTTCGGGGAAATTCAACTCGGCAATTCTGCGCTGGCGGCTGGCGCCGGGCAATTGGTCAATCGATGGAGACAGTGTCACCAACGGTTCCGAACGTCTTTCGATATCGTCGCAGGCGGATATTGTTCGCTTTGCATTGGTCGAGGGTGAGGAATCGCTCTTCTATCTCGCCAGATCGCCTGTTTCGGTGCTTGAGGTCGAAGTCCGCGCACCGGGCCTAATAACCAGTGAGTACGGTTGGTCATGAGGGTACTTTACTTCCATCAGCATTTTTCCACCCCTAGCGGCTCCACTGGAATCCGGTCCTATGAAATGGCGCGGAAACTGGTGTCGCGCGGGCATCACGTAACCATGGTATGCGGTAGCTATGGAGGCGGCCACACCGGCCTCGACTCCGCGTTTCACAATGGGCGCCGCCGCGGTAGCGTCGATGGAATTGATATCATTGAATTTGACCTTGCCTATTCAAACTCCGACGGGCTGATGAAAAGAAGCCTGACCTTCCTGCGCTATGCGGCGCGATGCGTCGGGCTCGTGTTCAGCCAACCAGCGGACCTTGTTTTTGCTACCACAACCCCATTAACCGCCGGGATTCCCGGGATATTCGCTCGCCTGTTTACTCGGAAGCGTTTTGTTTTCGAGGTTCGCGATCTGTGGCCGGAACTGCCGCGTGAAATGGGTGTGATCCGCAATCCTGTGGTGTTGTGGGCAATGAGCCTGTTGGAATGGGCCAGCTACCGTTCAGCGCACAAGCTTGTTGCGCTCGCGCCCGGTATCGCGGCCGGCCTTCAAAAGCAGGGGGTGCCGGAAGCGGATATCGCAACCATACCCAACGGATGTGATCTCGACATCTTTGCAGACAGGTCGGATGCCTGGCGGCCTGAGGGCATTGGTCCTGATGACCTGATGGCCACGTTTGCCGGAACCCATGGTGTCGCCAACGGTCTCGATGTGGTGCTGGACGCGGCTGCAGAGTTAAAGAAGCGCGGGCGCAAGGACATAAAATTGCTGCTGATCGGGCAGGGCAAGCTCAAGGCGGGGTTGCAGGAGCGAGCGTCGCGCGCGGGATTGACCAATGTGGTGTTCGCAGAACCCGTGGACAAAAAAAGACTTGCTGGCCTGATGGCAGCGTCCGATCTGGGTTTGCAGATCCTGGCGAATGTGCCCGCATTCTATTACGGCACGTCACCCAACAAGTTTTTCGATTACATCGCTGCGGGATTGCCTGTCTTGACCAATTACCCAGGTTGGCTGGCCGACATGGTTGAGGAAAACAAGTGTGGTTTCACTGTGTTGCCGGGGGATGCGGTGGCTTTCGCCAACGCACTCGAAACCGCTGCAGCCGACCGAGAGGCGCTGCGGAAAATGGGCCGCAACAGCCGCATGCTGGCCGAAGCCAGGTTCTCGCGCGATGATCTTGCCGAGCAGTTTGTCGATTGGCTGGAAGCCGCTGTCCAGGTCTGACACCCGGGTTGGGGAGATGTTTTTTCCACGCGTGAGCCGTCGGGGTTAGCCTTCCCTCAGCTGAGGAGAAGCCCCATGGACACGACGCCCAACCTGTCACTGCCTTACATCCTTCCGTCGCAGGCGCAAAAGGCGGTTACCCACAACGAGGCTCTGCAACGTCTTGATGCACTGGTCATGCTGGCGGTCAAGAGCCGGGATGCAACCGAGCCGCCGCCAGACCCGATGGAAGGCGATCGCTACATAGTCGCCGACAACGCAAGCGCAGCCTGGAGCGGTCTCGAAGGGCAGGTCGCCGCATTTCAGGATGGCGCATGGATTTTCCTGCAGCCGCGGGACGGATGGGTCGCCTGGAGCGTCAGCGAGGCAAATCTGGTGTATTTCGCCGGCGGCATCTGGAACGCCACCAATGCCCTCAATCTCGACAACGTCTCCTATCTGGGCATCAATGCCGCCGCTGACCCGATCAACCGGCTGGCGGTGGCGTCAGCCTCGACTTTGCTGTCCCATGACGGCTCGGATCACCGGCTGGTCGTGAACAAGGCCGGTTCCGGCGACACCGCCAGTCTGGTGTTTCAGGACGATTTCTCCGGACGCGCGGAAATCGGTTTGACCGGGGACAACGCGCTTTCGCTCAGGGTCAGCCCTGATGGCCAAGCGTTCACGACTGGGCTGAAGATCGATCCTGTCACCGGCAGAGCAACTTTTCCGGCCACGAACCTGCTCGAGGGGTTTGCCCTCAACCTGTACTCCGATGCGGGCCGGTTCAGTGCGGATGCCGCGGGCGGACTATATGTCGGCGCGTTCTCGTGGCCGGACTATCTCAGCCTCAACAATGGAGCAACCGTCGCGGGTCGGGGCAAGTTCATCTACGACAATGCCGACTATGGCGGCGCTGGAGGTGTGCTGCAGGCGGATGTCAAGCAGTTGATTGACCAGATCCGCGACCCGCAGTTCCGGCGTCATAACATCGAGTTCTGGGTCGCCGTGGTCACGGCGGGAAGCGGTACGACCAGCAGTCCGCTGACCGTCGGCCCCGTCACCGGCTACCTGAGCTTGTACACGTCATTCCTGGTGCGTCCGCCCGCACTCACCTTTCACATCTACGTAAAGGCGCTGGACGGCACCCTGCTGATCGGTGTCGCTGACGGTCAACGTGTGAGCAAGAATGGCATTTCCTCGGATGCCGCGATCGCCATCGCCCCCGCTGACGGATGGGTGTCCGTCACCATTCACGATGAGATCGATCCACGCTTGTCCTACGGCTACCAGCCGACAATTTTCAGGAGCTACGCTCAGGCTGCCGGAGACCGCTACCTCATCGCCTGCCCGGCCTTGATGGGGGGTATTACCCGCGTCAGCGACGACGCCGGTATTGTGGCTGCAGCCACTGCCTGGATGGCTTGATTTCAGGCGGTTGCGAGTGCAAGAACCTCATTGATCACATCACAGGCCTTGTTGACCTGTTCATCGGTGATCGTGGGGTGGGTCAGCAGTGCCATTCCGCTTTCACCGAGTTCCCGGGCCATCGGCAGCCGGTGTGCGGGCCTCCAGCCGGTTCCGTCAAAGGCTTTTTCCAGGTAGAGCTCGGGTGCAGAGCCGTGCATGCAGGGCACGCCACGATCCACGATTTCCTGTATGATCCTGTCACGCGACCAGCCGTCTGCCAACTTGTCATTCCTGACAAATCCGTAGAACCGGTAATAGGCGTGTCGCACCATGTCGGGAACATCCGGGACACGAAGCACGGCATGCTGGCGACAGCAGTCGGCAAGCGCGTGTGCGATTTCCGTCCGGCGTTCGGTCCAAGCTTGCATGCGGTCCAGCTGGATCAGGCCAATGGCCGCCTGCATTTCCAGCATGCGCCAGTTGGTTCCGAAAGTGTCGTGGACCAGCCGCGGGCCTGGCGGGTGCTTGCGTTCGTAGACGGCTTCCCAGCTCTTGCCGTGATCCTTGTATGACCACATCGCCGAGCTGAGCTTGGCATCGTTGGTCGTGACCATTCCACCTTCGCCGCCCGTCGTCATGATCTTGTCCTGGCAGAAGGACCAGGCCCCGATGTGGCCGATCGATCCCACGCTTCGACCCTTGTAGGTCGCGCCATGCGCCTGCGCACAGTCCTCGATCACATGCAGTCCAAACTCTGTTGCGAGCTCCATGATCGGGTCCATGTCGCAAGGCATGCCGGCGAGATGAACAACGATGATGGCTTTGGTCCGGTCACTCAGGACCCGCCTGATCGTGTCGGCCGAGATGTTCTGACTGTCGCGTTCGATATCGGCGAACACTGGTCGGGCACCCGCCACGGCCACTGTCGAGGCCGAAGCCATGAAGCTGCGTGGCGACACGATCACGTCGTCTCCGGCGCCAATACCGAGGGCCTGCAGTGCAACATCAAGGGCCAGTGTCCCGTTCGCCAGCGCAACTGCGTGGTTAACACCGCACCACGCGGCAAAACGTTTCTCGAACTCCCGGCATAAATTGCCGGTCCAGTAATTGACCTTGCCGGAAGCCAGCACGCTGCTGACGGCTTCGATTTCTTCGCTCGTATAGGCTGGCCAGGGGGCGAATGGTGAATTCAGCATGAAACGCTCTCAATTCCTTGGTTTGGCGGGACAGCCGACGGCAGTGACGCCATCGCCCATATCCGACACGACAACGGCACCGGCGCCAATAACCACATCCGAGCCAATAGTGATTCCCTGTCGCACCGTGGCTCCGACCCCGATCCAGGAGCGGGAGCCGACTGTCACGTCGCCAGACAGATTAGCACCCGGGGCAATATGAACGCCTTCGCCGATATGGCAATCATGATCCACGCTCGCGTTTGTATTGATGATTGACGCTGCGCCGATATTGGCACCGACATTGATGACTGCTCCGGCAGACACCATGCAACCGGAGGCCAATGAAGCCCGCGGGCTCACACAGGCATGGGGATGAATGATTGTAGTCAGGGGCGCACCGCGTCTTTTCAATTCAATGCCAAGGGTGAGACGCGCGGTATTGTGCCCGATAGCGATGCAAACTCCGTCAAAATCGGTGAGTCGTTGCAGAAGATCCCGACCGGTGCCCTCCACAGCCCAGTCCCCGGTGACGGCGACTTCTGGATATCTGTCATCAAAGAAGACAACGTTCTGCCAGCTTCCGGCCAATGCTGCATCCGCGACCACACGTCCGTGCCCGCCGGCTCCGATGATCGCGAGCTTGAAACGGTTCATCCGCGAAATTTTTCCATCGTGGCGCTGCCTTCTGCGCTTATTCCGTCCCGCCGGACAACCTTGTTCAACGTCTTGCCTATGATCTTGATGTCGAGCCAGATCGAGCGGTGGTCAACGTACCAGACATCATAGGCAAACTTTTGCTCCCAGGATATGGCGTTTCGCCCGTTGACCTGAGCCCAGCCAGTTATGCCGGGGGCAACCTCATGGCGGCGGAGCTGTTCCCGAGAGTAGAGCGGGAGATACTCCATCAGCAACGGCCGCGGGCCAACCAGGCTCATCTCCCCCTTCAGGACATTCCAGAGCTCGGGAAGCTCGTCCAGGCTGGTCGCCCGCAGGAACCGGCCAAAGCCCGGCAGGCGTTGGTCGTCAGGCAACAGCTCACCCTTGTCATCACGCGCATCCGTCATGGTCCGGAACTTTATCATCTTGAATGGCTTGCCGTCGCGGCCGGGTCGAATCTGTCGGAAGAAAACGGGTTTTCCCAGCTTGACGCGAACAAGAACGGCGACCACTGCCAGCACTGTGACCCATAGCGGGGCGGAGCCAACCGTCAGAGCCAGATCAAATGCGCGCTTCAAAGTAGGACCTCAACCAATTCAGCCAATATTGGAAATAGCAGGATTGATCACAGCTCAAGCAGGCGGTATTGCCTTCGGAGCGAGCAAGCAAATATATGCCACTACAGAATGCTTCAGACGGTACTATCTTAGCAAGCCAACGGGATCAATCACATGCCTGCAGGACGCAATTAGTTCTCGCGTCTGTTTGAAAGCGGTGTGATTGACCAATGTGGCACTGACTTCGGACTCGCGCATTGCTTCCGCCAGTTCGACAAGCCGCACGGCTTTGTCTTGATAGACGTCCGGCAGCCGGTCGATATTGGGTTCGACGACCATGATATTGGTGAAGCCGGCTTCGAGGAGACCGTCGAGGATTTCCAGCGAGGGGCTTTCCCGCAGATCGTCGATGTCGGGTTTGTAAGCAAGTCCGAGCAGGGCGATCGGGGACGTCGGACCCTTGGCCGCTGCAGTGATCCTGTCCATCACCAGCTTTGTCTTGGCATGATTGGTTTCGCGTGCCGTGCGCATCAGCCTGGCGGTCTCGGGGGCCTGGTTGATGATGAACCAGGGATCGACCGGAATGCAGTGGCCGCCGACGCCGGCGCCGGGCTGCAGGATGTTGACGCGCGGATGCAGATTGGCCGAACGGATCACGGCCCAGACATCGATGTCGAGCTCTTCGCAGACCATCGACAACTCGTTGGCAAAGGCGATGTTGACGTCGCGGAAGGCATTCTCGGTCAGCTTCGACATTTCCGCCGCCCTGGCAGGGGCGACGATCATCTCGCCCTTGACGAAGAACCGGTAGAGTTCGAGCGCCCGGTCCGAGCTCGCCGTATCCAGCCCGCCCAGCACGCGGGCATTGGCCACCAGTTCATGCAGTGTCGCGCCGGGCAAGACCCGCTCCGGGCAATAGGCCATCAGGATGTCGGCGGATTCGGGGCTGGTGTCGGGAAAGCTGAGATCCGGGCGGGCTTCCGCCAGCAAGCGGGCGGCACGCTCGGTTGTTCCGACGGTCGATGTCGATTCGATGATGACGATGTCGCCCCTTTTCAACACCGGCGCGATCGACATGCAGGCGCTGTCGACGAGTTTCATGTTGGGCGTATTGTCGGCATTGACCGGCGTGGGCACGGCAATGACGAATGCATCGGCAGGCTGGGGCGCCGTGCTGGCCTTCAGGCGTCCGGCGGCCACCATGTCGTGAACCAGAATGTCGAGATCCCGCTCCGAGATGTGGATACGGCCATCATTGATGGTGTTGACCACATGCTCGCTGATGTCGATACCGAGCACATTCAGCCCCGAGCGGGCAAAGGTTGCCGCGGTGGGAAGGCCTACGTAACCAAGGCCGATAACGGCAACACTCTCAATCGGCTGCATTTTGCAAGATATCCTTCACGATCTGGTCTGCGGCGGTTCCGTCACCAAACGGATTGCGAACCATCGCCATCTTTGCATAGGCATCGGCATTCTGCAGCAGCTTGGTGGTTTCCGCCACAATCTGCCCGGAATCGGTGCCCACCAGTTTGGCCACGCCGGCGTCGATGGCTTCGCGCCGCTCGCTGGTTCCGCGCATGATCAGGACCGGTTTGCCAAAGGACGGGGCCTCTTCCTGGATGCCGCCTGAATCCGTCAGGATGACGTAAGACTGGTCCATCATGTAGATGAATTCGTCATAGGCCAGCGGTTCCAGCAGGTGCACGTTCTCGACGCCGCCCAGGATCCGGTTGACCGGTTCGCGAACTTTCGGATTGAGATGCACCGGGTAGACCACCACGGTGTCGGGGGTTTTCGCAATGTCGCGAATCGCGGTGCAGATCGCCTCGAATCCACCGCCGAAGCTTTCCCGGCGATGCCCGGTGACCAGCACCATCTTCTTGTTGCCGTCGAGCCAGCTGAATTTCTCTTGAAAGCGGGCCTGGAGCGAGGCGTCCTGCTTCATCCGGTTGCGGACGAAGATCAGCGCATCGACGACCGGGTTGCCGGTCTCGAGGATCGAAGCCGGATCGACATGCTCGTGCAGCAGGTTCTCGGTTGCCGGACGGGTCGGCGTATAGTGCCGCCAGGCCAGCAATCCGACGATACGGCGGTTGGCTTCTTCCGGCCAGGGATGTTGCATGTCGCCGGTGCGAAGCCCGGCCTCGACATGGCACACCCGGACCCCCTTGTAAAAGCCGGCCAATGCGCCGGTCATGGCGGTAGTGGTGTCGCCTTGCACCAGCACCACATCCGGTTTTTGCTCCTCGAAGACGCCCTGAAGCGCCAGCATCAGGGCGGCGGTCAGCCCTTCCAGCGACTGCCCGGGCGTCATGACGTTCAGATCGATGTCCGGGGTGATGCCAAAAACCGCCATTACAGCTTCCGCCATGGCGCGGTGCTGACCGGTAAAGCAGACAATCGGCGTGAGGCCGGGCGTATTCCGGAGAGCCAGGATGACAGGCGCCATCTTTATTGCTTCAGGACGCGTTCCGTACAGAACAAGTACACGCAAATCAATAACTCCAGCTTTCACGGAAGGGGCGAAGTTTCGGTCAGGTTAATTGATCGCGTCAATGGCAGATCAGGCACCCAAGTGTCAACCGATGGGGTGTCCAACTACATTCCCGAGGCCGTATTGCGCCAGTAGGTGTACTTACGAGCTTCGAACGCGACGAAAAACGCAAATGAGAGATTCGGACTCAGGAAAGGGTGAATCGGTTTGGCAGCTTATCCATGTGTCGGCTTGGCACTTTTTTACGGTTCTTCCTCACTTTATGTGATTCATCGGCTGTTAGCGGCGGTATCGCTATGGGCGGGCATGTAAAAGAAATCAAAGTGGTCGCCCGGGCCAGGGGTTAAATACTGGGCGTCACGCTCACTGTTGACGATGGGTGGGTTGTTTCCGCTGCTGGATCCGCGATCGGCATCTGCCCCGACTATGGACGGCGAAGCCGAAGTCGGCATGGTTGGGTCCGCCGCAACCTCTAGGATCTGCCGGTCCAGGGCAAGTCGGTGACAGTGAAGCTGCTGATGAGCCGCTGGCGATGTGCACATCGGGAATGCCCACGACGAACGTTCACCGACCGACTGCCGATGGTAGCTGATCCATATGCGCGCCGGACGAGAAGGGTCGGAGAGATTGTCGGCCTGCTCGGCCATAACACCGGCGGCCGTCCCGGCGAGCGGTTGATGCAGCGACTCGGCATGCCGGTCAGTGATGACACCATCCTGCGGCAGTTGAAGCGGGATGCCGTGGTTACTCAACGTAATTCCGAGATACGGGTGGTCGGTATCGATGATTGGAGTTGGCGACGGGCGACGAGCTACGGAACCACCATGGTCAACCTCGAGCGCCGCTCGGTTGTCGACATACTGGATGACCGTAGCGTCGAGAGCAGGGCAAAGTGGCTGCGTGATCGTCCTTCTATAGAAGTTGTCAGTCGGGACCGCTGCGGCCTGTATGCGCAGGCGGCTCGTGAAGGCGCACCGCAGGCCCAACAGGTCGCCGATCGGTTTCATCTGGCCCAGAACCTTCGCTCGGCCGTCGGAGAACAGATGAGCCTTTCCGGGCGCGCCACTGGCAGGGCTATCCTGCCGGAGGACGCAATTGTTGACGCTGCCACACACCGCCGTCGCGCCCGTCTCGCGCATAGGCAATCCCGCCAGGAAATATTTGACATGCTCCATGCTTTGCGCCAGCAAGGGCTGTCCTACAGCGAGATCGCCAGACAGATCGGCTACGGACGTCGCAGTGTAGCAAAGTGGCTCAAGTTCGAGACTCCGCCTGACAGGCAGCGAGCAGCGTTGAAACCCACATCACCTTGGTATTTCGAATCCTTCCTTGCCGAATCCTGGAAGGATGGAAACCGCTGCGGGCGGCATTGGTTTAATGACGTCAAACAGCGCGGTTACACTGGCAGCTTCGCAAATCTGGAGCGCTTGCTGGGAACCTGGCGGCGGGCTGATGATGTGCCACCCTCCGCGTTGAAGTCGGAGCCGGTTCGAGACCCAGAAACCGGTCATGCGATTTCGCCCGTTGTTGCCGCGGCGCTGTGTATCATGCCTTGAGGCCTGCTGACAGAGCGACAGGCCAAAAAGGTCGATGCCCTGAAGCAGGGATCTGATGCGTTCGCCGAGATGCGACGCCTGGCGATGCGCTTCCTGCGGGGCAAGAAATCCGCACCACTGGATGCGTGGATCGACGATGCGATCAACCCCGAACTCATTCCGATCATGCGGTTTGCTCGCGTCCTGCGCAGAGACATTGATGCCGTCAATAATGCAATCGAGCTGCCGTGGAGCAACAGGCAGGCCGAAGGTCAAATCAATCGCATCATGACCCTCAAGCGCGCAATGTATGGCCGGGCAGCTCCTGAACTGATGAGGGCACGAATGCTACCATCACTCGACACAAAGTGAGGAAGAACCCTTTTTACCGAGGCTTGACCTAACGGACTGTTCTGTGATCAAGGCATGCTCAAACAACTCCGAACAATTCCGTGATCATTTCATCCAGGGCTGATACATATGCGACCTTACCAGATTTGCACGAATTGCGTCATGGATACCAGCGACTCCGCAATTCAATTTGACGCCGAGGGCGTATGCGATCATTGCCGGTCCTTCAAGAAGGATGTCGAGCCCAATTGGCATCCGAACGACAAGGGCAAGGCGATCTTCCGAGGCATGATCGAAGACATCCGGAAATCCGGAAAAGGCAAGCCGTTCGACTCCATCATAGGGTTGAGCGGTGGCCTCGACAGTTCCTACCTGCTGCACCTTGCCGTCACAGAATTCGGCATGCGGCCACTGGTTTTCCATGTTGATGGCGGCTGGAACAGCGATATTGCCGTCAACAACATCCAGATGCTGATCGAGAAGCTTGGCCTCGACCTCTATACAGAAGTGATCAACTGGCAGGAAATGCGCGATTTCCAGCTGTCTTTCTTCAAGGCGGGCGTCCCGCATCTCGACATTCCGCAGGACCACGCCTTCGTGGCAACGCTTTATCACTTCGCCAACAAGCACAATATCAAGTACATCTTGAACGGCGGAAACTTCGCAACCGAATGCGTCCGCAATCCGCTGGAGTGGCTTTATTACGGAACCGACATGGCGCAGATCAAGGACATCCAGGGGCGCTTCGGCACGCGGGAGCTGAAGACCTACCCCTTCAGCAGCGTTCTGTTCCACAAGTTCTACCTGCGTTATCTGCGCGGTGTGCAGGTGGTCAAGCCGCTCAACTATCTTCCGTATACAAAGAAGCTCGCATCCGACACACTGCGCGAAACCTACGGATGGATGCCTTATCCACAGAAGCATTTCGAATCCCGGTTCACCCGATTCTTCGAAGCGTACTGGCTGCCGACGAGGTTTGGATACGATACCCGAAGGGTTCAATTCTCAAGCCTTATCCTGACAAACCAGATGACGCGGGAAGAGGCGCTGTCGCAGCTGGAGAAACCGGCCTATAATCCCGAGACTATCGATGAGGAGTTCGAGTATATTGCAACAAAGCTCGGCATAACTGTCGAAGAGCTGAGACACTACCATACCATGCCGCGCAAGACCTATCGCGACTACGCCAACCGCGAGCGGCTTTTCGATTTCGGAGCCAAGGTCCTGAAAGCCATCGGCGTGGAGAGAGCGGTCAAGAGATGATAGCCATCGTCGACTATGGGTCAGGCAACATCGCGGCCATAGCGAACATCTACAAGAAACTGAAAATTCCGCATGTCGTGTCCGGCGACCCGGCCGTCTTGGCTGATGCGGAGCGCTACATCTTGCCTGGCGTCGGCGCGTTCGACACTGTCATGCAGGACCTGACCCGGCTTGGGATCGTCGAAACGCTCAACGCGGAAGTCATCGGCAAGGGAAAGAAGGCCATGGGCATTTGCGTCGGCATGCAGATCCTGGCCAATTCCAGCGATGAGGGCAAAGAGCCCGGCCTGGGATGGATTCCTGGCAAGATCCAGCGCATCGACGACACCCGGATCAACGCCGCCCCGAAGCTGCCGCACATGGGCTGGAATTCGATCAAGATGCGCGACCAGCAGCCGTTGCTGACGGATGTCAATCTCGGCCGGGGCTTCTACTTCCTGCACAATTACTATTTCGCGCCGGCCTCCGACGAGGATGTCATTGCCACGGTACATTACGGTGACGACCTGCCCTGCGGGGTCCGTCGCGGTAATGTTTTTGGTTTTCAGTTTCATCCCGAAAAGAGCCACGACAACGGTATGGCTGTTTTCAAAAACTTTGCGGAAATCTGATCCTTGCTTCGTTCACGCATCATCCCCTGCCTGCTTATCCACGACGGCGGACTGAACAAGACCGAGAAGTTCAAACCCGGCAAATATGTTGGCGACCCCCTGAACGCGGTCAAGATCTTCAATGAAAAGCAAGTCGACGAACTTATGGTCATCGACATCGACGCGGCGGTCAAAGGCAGGGCGCCCGCTTTCGACGTATTACGCAACATTGCCGTCGAATCCCGCATGCCGCTTTGTTATGGCGGAGGGGTGACGACAGCAGACCAGGCCGCGAAAATCATTTCCCTTGGCTTCGAGAAAGTCTCCATCAGCTCAGCGGCCTTTCAGCGACCGGAGTTGATCCGGCAAATGGCCGTTGCGGTGGGCAGCCAAAGCGTCGTTGTGACCATCGACGTGAAGAAAAATGCCGTTTTGTCAGGCTACACCGTCTATACGCACAATGCCCAGAAAAAGCAGAAGATGTCACTTGTTGACGCCATGCATCAGGCGACCGAGCTCGGCGCCGGCGAAATCGTGATCAACTCGATTGACCGCGACGGAACCATGACCGGATATGATCTCGAGCTTGCCAAGCTGGCGCGCGCGGCGGTCGATCTGCCGTTGACATTCGTGGGCGGCGCGGGATCAACTGACGACATGCAAAAACTCATCGACACGGTAGGTGTTGTTGGAGCTGCGGCGGGCAGCATGTTCGTGTTCAAGGGGCCATACAGGGCGGTCCTCATCAGCTACAGCCGTCCCGGCAATCTTGAGTATTGAGCGCTGACCAATGCGAACCATCAGGTGACGGGAGCCATGATCGGGCGCTATGAAGTTTGAGGTGCCCAACCTGCATCGCCGGATGTTCGACCGGCGCTCATTGAGCGGTGCTGGCTCCGGGAATACTTGGGAGAGAACGCATTGATCCGAGGTGTCCCTGGCAGGCGTGTCAGTGCATCGTGTCGAAGAAATCGCCGAGGTGCATACAATGGTCGATGCGAAAAGATACATGGAGACCACCCTGCTTTTCAAAGGCTAGTAAACACAAACCAAGACCGTCGCAGGAAAAATCTGCGAAGAATTCTGGACACTGCCATCATTGACACTCGCCCGACACAAGTTCATCAGTGCGGCGGCGGCCCGAGGAACCGGAAAGCTGACGGCGGCGGCGAAGCCTGAAGAAGATATCTGGAAGACAGCGACATACCCACTCTGTTAGGAGCAGACAGACTGGGCCGAGCCTGAAAGGTTGATTCCCACCCCATCGGCTCCGTTATTGGTTGATGTAATAGCTGCGAGGATACGTGTGAAACAGCTCACCGAAAATAAGTGTCTTGCCGAACTGATGGGCAAGCTGGAATCCCGATCTGCAGTGATCGGAATTCTGGGTATGGGTTATGTGGGGCAGCCATTGGCGCTGCGTTACGCAAGTCTTGGCTACAAGGTCATTGGCTTTGACGTCGATGAGGGAAAAGTCTCGCAACTCAATAGCGGCCATTCGGGAATTGAGCATATCGATGATTCGGCCATTTCCGCTGCGAATGCAGAGGGCATGGTGTGCACCACTGACTTCAGTCGCGCCACTGAAGCAGATGCGCTTATCCTTTGTGTGCCGACGCCGCTTAACAAGTATCGCGAACCCGATCTGAGCTATGTCGTGGCTACGACTGAGTCGATCGTCCCCTACCTGCGAGCTGGCCAGGCTGTGTCGTTGGAAAGCACAACCTATCCCGGCACGACCGAGGAGGAGTTGCTGCCGCGCATCAGCTCAAGCGGGTTGAACGTAGGTGAGGACGTATTCCTCATATACTCTCCTGAACGCGAAGACCCCGGCAATCAGAATTTCAGCACCAACACGATCCCCAAGATTGTCGGGGGGCATACTTCCAATTGCCTTGAGGTCGGCAAGGCGCTTTACGGGCAGGCAATCGACCGGGTTGTTCTCGTCAGCTCCACCAAGGCTGCCGAAATGACCAAGCTGCTGGAGAACATCCATCGCGCCGTGAACATCGGCCTGGTCAATGAAATGAAGATCGTTGCCGACCGCATGGGGATCGATATCTTCGAGGTGATAGATGCGGCGGCCACAAAGCCCTTCGGCTTCACGCCTTATTATCCCGGGCCCGGCCTGGGCGGGCACTGTATTCCGATTGATCCGTTCTACCTGACCTGGAAAGCTCGTGAATACGGCCTTCACACCCGCTTCATCGAGCTTTCAGGAGAGGTGAACCGGGCAATGCCGGAATATGTGGTAAACAAGCTCATTGCAGCGCTGAACGACCGCAGAAAGTCCTTGAAGGGGTCGAGAATTCTGGTACTTGGCATCGCATACAAGAAAAATGTCGACGACATGCGGGAAAGCCCCGCAGTGGAAATCATGGAGCTGATCCGCGCAGCCGGAGGGGAGGTTTCCTACTCTGACCCGCATGTGCCCGTTTTCCCCAGGATGCGGGAGCACAAGTTTGACCTGAGCAGTGTCGTCCTGACACCGGAGAGCCTGGCCGGGTTCGATGCAGTGCTTTTGGCGACGGATCATGCGCAGTTCGATTACGATATGATCCGTTCCCATGCGCCGCTGATCGTCGACAGTCGCGGTGTATACCGTTTGTCCGCCGACCATATTGTGAAGGCTTGAAAGAATGAAGCGTTTTGCACTGATCGGGGCTGCCGGTTACATTGCCCCGCGCCACATGAAGGCCATCAAGGACACAGGCAATGATCTTGTGGTCGCGATGGATATCAACGACTCCGTCGGCATCCTGGACAGCCAGTTTCCAGAGGCGCAGTTTTTCATGGAATTCGAACAGTTTGATTCGTTCGTCGATGCCGAAAGGCGACAGGGGCGTGGATTGGATTATGTTTCAATTGCCTCGCCGAACTACTTGCATGACGCGCACATGCGATTTTCCCTTCGCGCCGGCGCCGATGCCATTTGTGAAAAGCCGCTTGTCCTGACCCCTGAAGACATCGACCGTTTGCAGGAGCTGGAACGCGACACCGGCCGCAAGATAAACACCATCCTGCAACTGCGCCTGCATCCGGCCATCATTGCATTGCGCGACCGTGTCGCCGCCATGCCCGCGGATCGCAAGGTCGATGTGGATCTCACCTACATCACCTCGCGCGGAAACTGGTATTTGAAGAGCTGGAAGGGCCGGACCGAAAAATCCGGCGGCATAGCAACCAATATCGGTGTGCATTTCTATGACATGCTGCACTTCGTCTATGGCGCATTGCAGGAAAACGTTGTGCACCTGAACACGCCTAGCAAGGCTGCCGGATATCTGGAATACGAGCGCGCGCGCGTGCGCTGGTTTCTTTCCCTCGACGTCAACGACGTGCCAGCGGCCGAGCGGGCGATGGGCAAGCGCACATATCGTGCAGTCGTTGCTGATGGTGAGAATGTTGAGTTTTCGGAAGGGTTCACAGAACTTCACACCCGGATTTATGAAGAGATTTTGGCGGGGCGCGGATTCGGCGTCGAAGAAAACCGCGTGGCCATCGAAACAGTCACGAACATCCGCAATGCTGCGCTCGCACCGCTGGGTGACCTAACCCATCCCTTCGTGAAGTGACGCGATGGGGTACGACCAGCACGCAAGCGCTATCGTCGATGACGGTGCCCAGATAGGCGAGGGCAGCCGCGTCTGGCATTTTGTCCATGTCTGCGCAGGCGCCAGGATTGGAAATTACGTATCGTTGGGCCAGAACGTGTTCGTGGGCAACAAGGTGGTTATCGGCGACCGCTGCAAGATTCAGAACAACGTATCGGTTTATGACAACGTCACGCTTGAAGAAGGGGTCTTTTGCGGCCCGTCGATGGTGTTCACCAACGTTCATAACCCGCGCGCGCTGATCGAGCGCAAGAACGAGTATCGTCCGACGCTTGTTCGCCGCGGAGCTTCGCTGGGTGCAAACTGCACGATCGTTTGTGGTGTGACGATCGGCGAGTACGCCTTCATCGGCGCGGGCGCCGTCGTCAATCACAACGTGCCCGACTTTGCGCTCATGGTTGGCGTCCCGGCTCGGCAGATCGGGTGGATCAGCCAGTACGGCGAGCGGCTCGATTTGCCGCTGACGGGCAATGCGGAAACGGTATGTAAACACACCGGTCAGCGGTATGAACTCCGCAATGGACAATGCAGGGCCGCAAACTAAACCCTAGAAGGTTCCCGATGGAATTTATTGACCTTAAAAGCCAGTATCAACGCTTGAAGCCCGGCATGGACGCCGCAATCCAGCGCGTCCTCGAGCATGGCCGGTTTATCCTGGGGCAGGAAGTCGGGGAGCTCGAGGCGCAGCTGATGGCGTTCACCGGTGCGCAACATTGCATCAGCGTGGCGAACGGAACCGATGCACTGCAGATCGCTCTTATGGCGCTTGGAGTTGGCCCTGGCGACGAGGTGATAACGCCCGGATTCACGTATATAGCGACCGCCGAGACAGTCGCCCTGCTCGGGGCCAAACCTGTCTATGTCGACATTCAGGAAAGCAGCTTCAATCTTGATCCTGCTCTTTTGGAAAATGCGATTACCTCGAAAACCCGTGCCATCATTCCGGTCAGCCTCTATGGTCAATGCGCCGACTACGATGCAATAAACGAGATTGCAGCGCGTTACGGCATTCCGGTAATCGAGGACGCCGCGCAAAGTTTCGGTGCGACCTACAAGGGGCGCAAGAGCTGTAACCTCACCACCATCGGCTGCGCGAGCTTTTTTCCGAGCAAGCCGCTCGGTTGCTATGGCGACGGTGGCGCAATTTTCACCAACGATGACGATCTCGCAAGGATTATCCGTCAGATCGCGCGTCACGGCCAGGACCGCCGCTACCACCATATTCGCGTTGGCGTGAACAGCCGCCTCGACACTTTGCAGGCAGCCATTCTTCTCCAGAAACTGACGATTTTTGAAGACGAGATGCAGGCCCGCCAGGAGGTGGCGGCCCGGTACGCCACGGTTCTGCGGAACGCAAATGTGAAGGCACTGCCCGCAATTGCGCCACATAATGTGAGCGCCTGGGCTCAATACACGATCCGTGTCGCTGACCGGGAGCGCGTCCAGAAGGTTTTGGCTGCGGCAGGTGTACCGACGGCCATCCATTATCCGATGCCCTTAAATCAGCAGCCGGCGGTGGCGGACGCCAATGCCCATTTGCCGGTTGGTGATCTGGTGGCCACGGAAGTTCTGAGCCTTCCGATGAGTGGTTACCTAAGTCCCGCGGAACAGGATAGTGTTGCTGCTGCACTCGAGACTGTATAAACGGGACGACCGGACCCCGTTGCTCCCTGTGCTGCGGTACGGCAGTATGTATCGGAGATTTCATTGAGCAAGCCGCAAGTCATTATACTGGGGGCGGGTAAACCTTTTTCCGGTGAGAATCCGTCCGCGCTTGTCCGGGCGCCCGGGAACACGCGCCGCGTTCTCGATTGGGTAATCGAGGCATTTTCGGCAATCGACGACGCGGAATTCTGTTTTGTCGGCGGTTATCGTCTGCAGGACATCATCGCCGAATATCCGAACATCAATTTTTCGGTCAACACTGACTGGAAGAAAAGCGCTGCCACTGGTTCGCTCCTGTCGGCGCCGCTCGGCACGGGCCGCGACGCTTTCATATGCTATTCCGACACGGTTTTTTCTCCGGAAATCGTCAATGATCTGGTGAACGGAACTGCCGATGTTGTGCTCTGCGTCGACCGCAAGTGGCGCCACCGATACGAAGGTCGTTCGCCGCAAGACCTGGCAGACGCCGAGAAGGTTTTCGTGCGCGAGAATGGTAGCATTGAAGTCGGCAGGGGCATCGAACCCGCTCAAGCCGATGGCGAACTGATAGGGGTGTTCCGGTTTTCGGGCAGAGCAGTCGAAACGATCAAGAAGCTGGCGCTGGAAGAGGGCAGCGACCACTTCAGACGCCTGGACATGCCTGGCCTCATCAACCGGCTTGGGGCATCGGGCCTCACCCTGGAGGTCGTCGAGAACCGTGGACGTTGGGCTGAACTGAACGCCCCGCAGGATCTGGCGCATTTCGTTCTTGGCACAAAGGCGGAAACGCTTGAACGGTTGAGACCTTTGGTCCGTTCGAGTGTTATCGGCGAGCAGATATGCTTCACCGCCGGCGACTGGTGGGGAGATCGGAACGCTGTCCTCGGGAGCATTCTGGCAAAGTATGGCGCCACCGATGTAATCGTGCGCAGCAGCGCCCATTCCGAGGATGGCTGGGCCGCCTCGAATGCTGGCAGCTACGAGAGCATTCTCAATGTGCCCGCGGCCGAGGGTGGGAAGGTCTCCGAGGCCATTGAGCGTGTGATTGCCAGCTACGGCAACAGCCTGTCCACCGATCAGGTTCTCGTTCAGCAGATGCTGCGCGAGGTCGTCCTGAGCGGTGTTGCATTCTCGCGGACACTGACCCACCGCGCGCCCTATTATGTAATCAACTATGATGACAGCAGCACGCGAACCGACGGGGTCACGGGCGGCACCCGGCAGGATCTGAGGACGCTCTTCATTCGCCGGAGTTGCCTTGCGACCGCGGAACGGCTCGATCCGCGCATCGCTAAAGTCGTTCGCTCGATTTCAGAGCTTGAGGAGCTTGTCGGTCATTCGTCTCTCGACATTGAATTTGCGGTGGACCGGCAGGGAACCGTGCATGTGCTCCAGCTCCGTCCGCTTGCTGTGCGCCAGAGCGGGAACCATGTCTCCGACGAGCATGTAGACGTTGCGCTGAAAGAGGCCGCTCGTTGGTTCGAGGGCGCCCACGCACGCGGCAGCCGGCTCATCGGAAACCGAACGGTCTTCGGTGTGATGACGGATTGGAACCCCGCGGAGATTGTCGGCACGAAGCCGCGTAATCTGGCGCTATCGCTTTACCGGCATCTGATCACGGATGAGGTTTGGGCGCGTCAGCGCGCCGAATATGGCTATCGAGACGTGCAGCCATGTCCATTGATCGTGAGCTTTGCAGGGCATCCCTATGTTGATATCCGCGCAAGTTTCAATTCCTTCATTCCGGCAGCCCTTGACGACGGATTGGCGACAAGGCTCGCGGACCATTATCTTGAGCGCCTGCTTCAACGACCGGAACTGCACGACAAGGTCGAGTTCGACATCGCTTTCACGTGTCTGACCTTCGATTTTGACGATCTGGCGCGGGAAAGACTGTCCGGAAACGGCTTTTCCGAAGCCGACGTGGCAGCGCTCAAGGATGCGCTGCTTGACATCACCAATGGCAGTATTGCGCGTGTTGAAAAAGACTACAGCATGCTGGAGACGCTGAGACACCGTTATTCCTGTGCGCACGAACGCCTGATGGCGCCGCTTGATCTTGCCTTCGAACTGCTTGAGGATTGCCGCAGATACGGGACGATTGCCTTTGCACATCTGGCGCGTGGAGCATTCGTCGCCATGGCTTTGTTGCGCTCGCTTGAGCGTGTGGGGATCACCACGCCCGAAGACACAAGCAGGTTCTTGAATTCGCTTGAGACGATAACGGGAACGTTCGAGAAAGACGGCGGACGCGTGCACGCAGGCGAGCTGTCATTCGACGCGTTTGTCGGACGGTACGGCCATCTTCGTCCCGGGACCTATGAAATAACTTCAGATGCGTATGCGGACGATCCCGAGCGCTACCTCAAACCCATGATAAAGCCCCATGTGCCGGCGGGCGCTTCCTTTTCATGGTCGCCTTCCGCGCGTGAGCAAATCGATGCCCAACTTCGGGCGCTTGGCATCAAGTCGGACACCGATGGCTTTGAACGCTTCGTACGGCGCGCCATCGAAGGCCGGGAATATGCGAAGTTCATTTTCAGCCGCAACCTGAGTGCGGCACTTGCAGCCATCAGCCGTATCGCGAATCTCGACCGCGAGGCCCTGTCCCATATCGATATAAGCGATCTCTACAAGCTGCGCGTCGGTGCACACCTCTCGGATGTAACGGCATGGTTGGAGGCCCGGGCGGAAGAAGGGGCAAGCGATTACGAACTCAGGCGCGCTATTGAGTTGCCGCCGCTGATCACGAGGCCCGAGGATTTCGAAAGCTTTGAACGGCCGTCGAGCGAGCCGAATTTTGTCGGCCAAGGCAGCCTCTCGGCGGAAATCGTGGTGATGGCTGACGGTGAAGCAAGCACGGCCGTGCAACTCGCCGGAAAAATAGTTGTCATCCCCCGGGCCGATCCGGGATATGATTGGCTGTTCGCCCATGGTATCGGCGGTCTGGTGACCCAGTATGGCGGAGCGAATTCCCACATGGCCATTCGTTCCGCGGAACTAGGCCTTCCTGCAGCCATCGGCATCGGAGAAACAGGCTTTGAGCGATTGGCTGCTGCACGAATGATCCTTCTCGACTGTGCGGCGCACAAGATAGAGGTACAAGCCTGAACCATGAAACGGATTGGCCTGACTCAACGTGCGCACACCATTTCCGCCACCGCGGAGCGTCGCGACATGCTCGACCAACGCTGGGCTTCGCTGGTCGAGCGGCTCGGGGGCTGTCCGGTGCCGTTGGCAAGTTGCATTCGGGATCCGGAAGCCTATCTCGATGCCTTGGCGATCGATGGCCTGATCATGACCGGCGGCAATGACATCGCAACGTTGCCGGATGCGAATGATACCGCGCCCGAGCGCGACAGCTTCGAAAGCGCCGCTTACGCCTACTGCCTCGAAAAACGAATCCCTGTGCTGGGTGTTTGTCGCGGTGCGCAGATGATAAACCTGCTGGCAGGGGGGCGGCTGGAACGGATCGCAAATCATGTCGCGCTGCGGCATGCCGTTACCTGGAGCCCCTCCCTGCCTCAAGTCTGGGATTGTCCCGCTGAGGTCAACAGCTATCATGGCTGGGGTATCGCGCCCGATGGACTGGCGCTCGGCTTTGTTGCCGCGGCACGGGCGGACGACGGCTCAATAGAGGCATTTTACGCAGCAGACGCTGCTGTTACAGGCATTGTCTGGCACCCGGAACGGGAAGACGCCTTGTCAGATGAGGCGGTGGCCTTTCTGGCGCGGACGCTTTGCCTTGGAAACGACGCACCCAAGATGGACAAACCGGCATGACCAATCAGATTTCGGGTGCAAGACGCGCCCTTTCCAAAATCAAACAGCACGTCCGGCATGCCATGATTGCCGTCGCGTCCCTGCTTCACAGGTTCGGCGTGTTCATGATCGTGGCGGCGCGCAAGCTCGTGCGCCTGACCGAGATGCACACAATCGACGAGACGTCCGACCGTTTCATCATCGAACTCCCGGAACTGCACCGGAAGATCCGGCATGAACTGAAGCTGCAGAGCCGGGAGTACGATAGTTATTCCTATTTTCACGGCTACCCTTATCAGTCGCTCGGCATTCTTCAGGTCTTTGGTGAACGCGGAACGGAAGAGCGGTTTGACGCTTACAATCTGGCGGAGTTGATCAAGTCCAGCGACCATGTCCTAGACATTGGCTGCAACTGCGGTTTCCTGGCGATATACTCGGCCTTCAGGACCGGGTGCAGCGCAGACGGTGTTGATATAAATCCCTACATGATCCGCGTGGGCCAGTATTGTGCGCACTATCTGCAGATGACGGATCGGGTCAGGCTTGTTGCCGGTTCGTTCCTCGACTACAAGCCGGCGCGCCTTTACACCGTCGTTCTGTCGTTCGCTACGCATTGGACAGACGACGGAAACTACCGTGTGCAGCTGCAGGACCATCTGCTGCGCATTCATGCAATGATGGATGCGGACGGCCTCCTCATCTTCGAATCCCATTCCGCCGATGTCGATAATCCCGAGTTTTATGCAGCGCTGGAAGAGATGCGCCCATATTTTTCATGGGATGGCAGTAGGCTGATGGCGCGTGGTACGCGTGAACTGTATATGATGCGGCGTATCGCGAGCTCCTAACGAGCCCCCGCCTTGTCGGTTTCAGGAGACCCCTATTGAAAGCCCTCATTCTCGCCGCAGGCCAGGGAACGCGACTGCGCCCCCTGACCGACGACCGGCCCAAATGCATGGTGGAACTTGCCGGAAAACCGCTTCTTGAGCGGCAGGCCGCGACCCTTCGCGGCGCGGGAATTTCGGATATCACTGTGGTTGCCGGCTATCGGGCGGAACAGATCGCGGCGACCGGGCTTGCGGTCTGCGTCAATCGTCGTTTCGCCTCAACCAATATGGTTTCGACGCTGTTCTGCGCCGAGAGCCTGATGGATGAAGGCGAAGACCTGTTGATCGGTTATGGCGATATTGTCTATGAAAGCCGTGTTCTGTCGTCGCTCCTGAGCGTCGATGCGCCAGTGACGGTAGCGATCGACAGCCAGTGGCGGCGATATTGGGAACTCCGGCTCGAAGATCCGCTCAGCGACGCCGAAACCCTGAAGCTTGGACCGGAAGGTCGCTTGCTGGAACTCGGGAAGAAGCCGCAAAGCTATTCGGACATCGAGGGCCAGTATCTCGGTCTGATCAAGATAAGGGCGGATCATGTCGGTCCGTTAAAAGCGTTTTATCGCGCCATGGACCGCACCGCGACCTATGATGGCAAAGACTTCGACAACATGTACATGACCAGCTTTATCCAATACCAGATAGATCAGGGATGGGACGTGCGAGTGGCGCCGACGCAGAATGGTTGGCTCGAGGTCGACAGCGTCAGCGATCTGGAACTCTATCACCGCATGGCGGCACAAGGCACGCTTGCGCCTTTCTACAATGTTCAGGAAACACAATAATGGCAGATCCACGGAAACCGGCAGATACGGCATGCGCGATTTGCGGCAGGATCGGTTCGGTTCGTGTTGTCGATACCTATAAATCGACGTGGTTTGATTGCGCCGATTGCGGTTGCTATTCCCGCGTCCAGAAGTCCCGCTACCCCTATGAGGCTGTGGCCTCCTTTCTCCTGGGCGCATTTGACCGCGTCCCGAAGCTCAACGGCTTCCTTAGATCTCTGGGACGCAAGGAGCAAGGCGTTGACTTCTACCGGTACTATTCGGACCAGCTTACCTCCGACGACCGGGGGCCCTGGGCCGGGCAATCTGACATGGTCACGGAGGAACTCCGGCACGAGGGGCTGCTGGACAACTGGAAGGGCAAGCGTGTTCTGGAAATCAGCGGCGAGCCGGGCTACTTCGCCTTCGATCTGACGAATGCAGGCGCGGAAGCCGTCGTCTCCGCCTTTGCCAATGACGTCGCTCGCGCCATGGCCGATCATCTGAATCTCAAGACATTCACATTCGATTTCAACGCCGACGACCTGACCCAAAAGGTCGCCGCGGCGGGCGAATCCGGACAATATGATTTCATCTTTATCCGCTTTGCGATCGGCTTTTGTCTTGACGTACCGGCGCTCATGAGGAAGCTCTCGCCTCTCTTGAAGGAAGGCGGTCTGCTTTACATTTCCTTCAGCCCCGCCTCCCGGGCGGTCCTCTTGCGCTGGATGTTCGATGATTACACCTATCTTCGCCAATACACGGAGGCGCATATCACCGCGTCGGCCGAAGCGGCCGGCATGAAACCTGGCGCCCGCTTCGATGAGGGGTTTTTTCATTGGGGCCACGGACCGCACAGCCTGCATTGGTCGCTGCGTTCATTGGCGCGGCGCTATTTTAACTCGACATCCTATTACAAGGACGGGGACAAGGACGATGCTGTTCAGCGCCGTGTTGCCCTTGTCTATATGAAAGGATGACCAAGATTAGCCCCAAAGCCGAGCCGGATGCCGGAATCCGAACGTTAATTGCACAGATCGACACGTTCCGTCCTTCGCAACGAGCGGACGAGGTTGTTTCGCCAAAGCATGAGGCACAACCGGCATTCGACCTTGAGGAGCTCCTTAGTGGCGGCGCGCGGGTGGCTCTTGGCCGGCTTTCGGACGCACAACTCGACAGGTTGCGGCGAAAGATCGAGGTTGCTCGCAAACTCTACGTGGCTTACCGGCCGAATCTTTCCGGCCCGGCCTCGACCGAACCTCTCTCCGCATCCGGAGTCAATCAGCTTTGCGCGGTGATGCTGTTGGCCGCCCTGCTTCGCCGCGATGCGCGCTTTCTGAATTCGGCGTTCAAGTTGATGGACGGCCTTTCGATCCCGGCAAACGTGGCAATCGCCGACGACCTGATCTCTCTCGCTTATGCCTCGCTTGACGTTGTGTTGCCATTGGAACCAAGCCCGTTATGAAGACTGTTCAACTTGGAATTTTGGCGTTCCGGGGCGGTTGCCCGGTTGTGGAAGCCTATTTGAGCTACCTTCGGCGAAACGGTCTTCAACCCGCGGTAATCCTGGCCGTCGATTACGTTGGCGAAGGCCGTAAAGCCGTTAAGCTCGAGCGTTTGTTAGGAACCCGTCTTGCCGCCAGGTTTCTGCGTCGATGGAGGAACCGATCGGCTCGCATCGATACGGACCTCGCCGCCAGACTTCAGCAGGACCAGCCCGTCAAGCTCACGCCCGGCAGGGAGCCGGTCTACGAAGAGTTTGCACCTCGCGTGGACTATCTGACGATCCAGGATTATGCCGACCCCCGGCTCCTGAAGGCAATGCGGGCATGTGGCGTGGGCGCATTCCTGTACTGCTCGGGTGGCCGCGTGCCGGCGGCGTTATTTGCGGACGAGTTCAGGATCCTGCATATTCACCCAGGTGTGGTCCCTCATGTCCGGGGCTCCGATGGACTCCTGTGGTCGATCGTGACGCGTCAGCGACCAGGCGCGAGTTGCTTCTACATGGATGCAGGCATCGACACCGGACAACTGATTGCAACGGCCGAATACCAGAAACCGCGCTGGCCGGGCCTGAGCGTGCCGCCGGATGTCCTCTATAATGCCCTGATCCACTGCTACGATCCGCATTTGAGGGCGGCGCTTTTGATCGATGTCCTACAAGGTCCAAGCAAAAGCGGTAATTTGGCGGAAATGCCTGCCGTGGAGCAGAAGCCCGATGGTGGACATTATTACACGATGCACAAGGCTCTACGCGACCGCGTGTTGTCGGATCTGTGTACTTGAACTACAGAAAGCTGCAATGGTGAAGATGCCGCCCGTAACCAGTTGGATACGACGCTACAGGAGCTCAACCCTCTTGCGCCGAGTTGGGACGCTCACCACCGGCACAGTCTTTGCTCAAGTGATCCAGTTGCTTAACTTCGTACTGCTTGCGAAGGTCTACCCCTTGCCGGACGTCGGCGTTTACAGCGTGTTCATCGCAGTCGTCGGAACACTGACGCCTGCAGCGATGCTGGGCTATGAAATGCTTATTCCCGCTGTGACCGAGCAACAACTCCGGCCTTACCTGAAGTCTCTGGCTCTTCTTCTTGTGCCAATTGCAGCTCTCTTCGCGGCGGCAGCCATGCTTTTCGGCTATGGGAGTTGGGTGGCCGTTGGGCTATGGATCTCCGGCGCCGCAGTGCAAAGGCTGGCGGAAATGTACAATGTCCGCCTGAATCGCTTTCGCCGCGTAGCGGCTGCCAGAATTCTCCCTGCAATCCTGATGAGCGGAGTGCTCGCTGCCTTCATTCTCAACGGCAGGGACAGCATCGGGACCCTGATTGTCTGGCAGGCGGGACTGACGGCGGTACTTGGTCTTGGTTATGCGGCGTTCAGTCTGCCGTTGAACAAGCTGGCGTCCCGAGACACCGGGGCGGCTATGATCGAGACATTGCGGGCATCCGCGAATGGCCCACTCTATCTGATGCCGTCAAATGTCCTGAATCTGATTGCCTACAACGTCCCGGTGGTGGTGATCGGAAAATGGTTCGGGCCTGAGCTCGCCGCGCAATACGCCTATGTATTGCGTTTCGGGTTCGGACCGGTGGGTTTGATCGGAGGAACCCTTTACCAGGTCTTCTACGGACTGCTCGCCGAGGCCGCTCGCAGCCAAAACGAGGCCATGTTCGGCCAGTTCATCCGAGCCCGCCGGTTGGTGTTTTACGCCGCGACTGCGGCCACGCTCGCTATCGCACTGATTTATCCGATCGGGTTTCGTATCCTGCTTGGTCCGGAATGGATGACGGCGGGCTGGATTTCGGTCATTTTCGCCCCGTTCTTCGGCGCGATGCTCTATCTCACGCCGCTTTCGGTCTCGCTGAATACCTTCAACCGTCAATCCTACGAGTTGAAAACCCAAATCCACTACTTCGTCATATCCGCATTCTCGTTTGCCGTTGCGGTCGCGCTGAACAACTTCTGGATCGGCTGCATGCTATTGTCCTGGCTGGGATGTCTGCGATATGCGCTTCTGCTCCGGGACATCAATATGATTCTGATAGAAAACAAGGTAATCCCCGATGCTGGTCGGCAAGCTCCTTAGATACGCGTTTGGTGGGCAGGGTTTTCGCCATGCAAGCGCGCTTCTGCGTCATCGGCTGGGATCAGTATACCAGGTCATTTTCGCCGCAGGCAGCCAGGTCGATCTTCAATGGGTCATACCGGCTTACATGGCAGCTCGGGAACAAGGCCTGAGCTGCGCCTTCGTCGGACCCGATCTTAAAACGCCGGACGGTACGGAATACATCAATCTACCGGTCCAGTATTTTCGCTTCCTCCGCACACAGGCGCTGGTCACGGCAACAAGCGGCTTGAAGGCAGCGCACATGCCGTCAAGCGCATTGTACCGGATCGCGGTGCCGCATTCGCTGGTAAGCCTTCACATGGCTTATCCCAAGGGAACGTTCGATCCCTATACCCACCTATTTTGCTGCGGAATGCATCATATGGCAGAGATCAATGCCATGAACCGCTTGGCCGGAAAAACAAACCCGCGCCCGGTAATGATCGGCTACGGAAAAGCCGAACGTCTTTTGGAGACGCGCCCACAGGCGGATACGCTTCCAGATGAGCGGAAGCATATCCTGATCGCGCCGTCGTGGGGCAAGGGTAATATTCTCGAGGCTATCGGAGAGCAGCTTCTTACGCGCCTTTTGGCAGACGGCTACAGGGTTACACTGCGTCCTCACCCGTCTTTCTTTGCTTTCGGTGATGCGGAAATTGCGTGGCTTGTCGAGAAGTGGCGGAAACATGACGCATTTGCGCTCGAGAGCTCTATCGATGAAAGCAAAGCACTTTGGAGCGCTGACTTGATGATAGCGGACTACTCCGGTTTCGCGATGGAGTTCGCATGTATGCGAGAGCGGCCCGTGCTTTACATTGATGTTCCGCCCAAGGTTCTCAATCCTGATTGGAAAGCCGTTGGATTGATTCCCATCGAATTATCCATACGTGAACGCATAGGAGTAGTTGTCTCATCAGACGTGGACATGGTCATGGACGGATTGATAAAACTCTCGCAACAAGCTACGGATTGGCCGGACAGAATACGCAATGAGCGTGAAGCTGCCTGGACCAATTTTGGACATTTCGGCCATGCCTGTGCGGCTGAACTGGCGCGAATGCTCGCCGGCTCAGCCTGAACGCCAAAAAAACCCTCGGACTTTTATCACCCATGCAATATCAGATCTGTAGCCGATGCATCATGGATACAAGCGATCCCGACATATCCTTCGATGCGGAAAGTGTATGCAGCCATTGCCACAACTTCGATGATAATGTTCGGCTCAATTGGCATCCCGACGCCGAAGGAAGGCGTATGCTTGATACCATCGTCGCGCAGATCAAGCGGGAAGGCGTAGGCAAGGACTACGATTGTGCGATCGGGTTGAGTGGCGGTGTCGACAGTTCGTATCTCGCTTATGTTGCCCGCAAGGAACTGGGCTTGCGCCTTCTGGCTGTGCATGTCGATGGTGGCTGGAATTCCGAACTGGCGACTCGCAACATCGAGAATATCGTCAACAAGCTCGACATCGACTTGCACACCTCGGTGGTCGACTGGGAAGAGATGCGCGATCTCCAGCGCGCCTTTCTACGCGCGGGGCTCGCCAATCAGGACGTGCCGCAGGATCATGCGTTCTTTGCCTCCCTCTACAGTACGGCCCAGTCCTACGGTCTGAGATATGTGCTGAGCGGCGGTAACATTGCCACCGAGTCGATAATGCCTGAGGAATGGGCCTACAACGCCATGGACCTGAGGCACCTGGAGGCCGTCCATCGGCGCTTTGGGACACGGAAGCTCAAGAGTTTCCCGCGAGTCGGTTTCTTTCACTATTACTTCTGGAACAGGTATGTGAAGCGTATGCGTGTCATTCGGCCGCTCAATTACATGCCATATGTAAAGGACGAGGCGATTGCCCTGCTCGAGCGCGAGCTTGGCTTCCGGTACTATGGCGGCAAGCATTTTGAATCGCGGTTTACGAAGTGGCAGCAGCTCTATTACCGGCCACGGAAATTCGGCTACGACGAACGCCGCCCTTATCTCTCCAGCATGATCCTTTCGGGCCAGATGACCCGGGAACAAGCGCTTGAAGCCTTGGCCGGCGATGGCGTGAACGAACGCCAGGCAGAGGAAGATACGGAATTCGTCCTGAATAAGCTTTCGATCAGCAGGCGAGAGTTCAATCAGATCATTGAACAGCCTTCCCGGACTTTCCGTGACTATCCTTCAAATTATTTACTTTTCAACTTCAAGACAGCTGTCAGGGAATGGCTTCGGTCCAAGGGATTGGTACTGCACCCAAACTCGTGAAGTGATAGAACCGGCAATCGACAGAATAATATGATTATGATCGTTGACTACGATGTCGGTTTGCGATCTTAAGCTCCTCGGCGAAGTGTGTGTTGCAGTAACGGCGCCTGTGATAGCATGCGGTGTCACGCGACAGATAGATGATTTGTCGGACGCCGCCTCCATCAGCCATGCTTCTGCTGCCGGGGGTTGAAGCATATTTGCATTCGTGGGCCCTCATCGGGTCGTCCTTATGAACTGTCCCGAACGGGAACACTTGAGCAGCAGGTTATCCTGAATGTGCGGAATCGCAGGAATCATCGCGAGCCATGGGACGCAACCGTTCCCCGACATCATCCAAAGCATGACGGATGCCGTTGCCCACCGGGGGCGAGACGATCAAGGCATTTGGTCGCAGGGGGCTGTAGCTTTTGGCCATCGGCGTCTTTCGATCATCGATCTCTCTGAACTCGGCAGACAGCCAATGGCGGATGAGCAGACCGGTTGTGTCGTCACCTATAATGGCGAAATATATAATTACATCGAACTCAGGAATGAACTGGTCGCGCTGGGACATCAGTTTCGCTCCGGCTCGGACACGGAAGTTCTGCTGAAGGCCTATGAGCAGTGGGGTCCGGATTGCGTCCGGAAGTTCAATGGGATGTGGGCCTTCGCGATTTTCGATCCGCACCGCAATGTGGTTTTCTGCTCCCGCGATCGCTTTGGCGTGAAGCCATTCTATTATGCCGACACCCCGGCAGGTTTCGGTTTCGGATCGGAAATCCGGCAATTGCTTCCGCTGCTTCGCGAACGCAAGGCCAACGCGCGCGTTGTGATGAATTTCCTTATATCCCGCGTAGCCGAGGATATCGAGGGTTCCTTTTTTGCCGGCGTCAATAAACTGCCCGGCGGTCACAATCTCATTTATCAGGTGGACAAGCGATCATACACGATTGAACGCTTTTACGAACTCGGGGCAAATCCGGAGGTCGGCCGTCTTGATGGCCGGACCGCTCTCGAGGCATTCGACGCCCTGTTCCAGGATGCCATAAGGCTCAGGCTGCGTTCGGACGTCAAGGTGGGGACATGCCTCAGCGGCGGCATGGACAGCTCGAGCATAGCGACACTGGCAGGCGATATATACCGCTCTGACAGCGGCGGCCAGGCATTCTCCGCCATTACTGCGATCAGCGAAGATCCGGCAACGGATGAATCCGCCTTCGCCCGGCAGATCGTGGAGCAGGCGGGCCTGAATTGGGTCACGGTGAAGCCCAATTATGATGATTTCAACAACGCGGTCGAGCCGGTTGTCCGAACACAGGAGGAGCCGTTCGCAGGCACCTCGATTTTCATGCAGTACTTCGTCATGCAGGAAGCACGCAAGGCCGGCATCACTGTGTTGCTCGATGGTCAGGGAGGCGATGAAACCCTGCTTGGCTACGAGCGTTATTTCGCCGATCATTTACTGGGATCTCTGCGATCGGCAAAATTCGGCAGTATGATGCGCGTGGTGAGCGGCCTTGGCCGTAACGGCCGCCCGGGTGCCCTCAAAGCGCTTCTGTGGAACCTGGCCTATTTTCATGTGCCTGGTTTGCGCCGCTCGGGAATCCAGTATCCAAACGGTCTCTTTCAGACAGATTCACTGAGGATGTACGGCAACAACGAGGCTTCGGCATCCTGCGCAACGAACCTTTTCGCTGTTCAGAAGCGAGAAATCGAGCGGACAAACCTTCCCGTGCTTTTGCGTTATGAGGACAAGAATTCGATGGCGCATGCCGTTGAAACACGTCTGCCCTTCCTCGATTACCGGCTCGTCGAACTCTCGACCTCCATTCGCACGGAGTTCAAGCTCACCGATGGCTGGGGCAAGCATATCCTGCGCAAGGTGATGGAGCCCAGGATGCCGGCGGAAATCATATGGCGTAAGCACAAGTTTGGCTTTGAATCTCCTGAAAGCCGCTGGATGCAACGACATTCAGAGACCATCAATAATGCCATTGCGCAGTCTGAGTTGATACGGTCTATCTGTGAACCTGAAGCCTTAGGATTGGAAAGGTTGGATCTGTTGAATCAAGGCCTAACGTGGCGGCTCTATTCAACAGCGAAGTGGGCAGAGGTCTTTGACCTTACCGGTATTGAATTGGCATAATATTAACCGAGGCGCATACTCCGGTCTTTGGAAATTGGAGAGGGTAAATGGAACAGAATCACGACCGCCTTAGGCTTTATTGGACATTTGTTGTTGCTGGGCTTCTCATGCTTGTTGGCGTAGCTTCGGCCGTTCTACCTGGTGCCGGCCTTCAGGCTACCTTGAATGTAGCGGATGGGTTCGACAGTCGTGGCTTCACGCTTTCTCGCGATGCGGCGATGAATGAAATCACCGAACGACAAGGAATCATATTGCAATGGGCTTTAGGGCGCTTGGATGAGCAGACATTTAAGTCGCGCTATGGGACCCAACCGAGAGTAAGAACGTTTATGATGGGCGAGATCATGCGCGCGGCTGACGAGGAGCGATCGAAAATCAATGTCTTGAGATCCAAACTCACAGCAATCGATCCGGAGATGCTTGAAGCAGCGAGAGCCGAAAGAAAGACTGCTCAACGAAAGCGGGCAATCGCGATGAGGGTATTCGAAGAATTTGGGCCCACAATCACGCGTGTCGAGCGTGAGCGCGCGCCATGGGGATGGTTTCTTGTGCTCTCCTATAAGCTTTCCTTACCCGAAGGGCTAATGCTTAGTTTCCTACCGTGCAAACTAGAGTATGGGGATGGTTTGATTGGGAAGATAGACACATATGAATTTGATTGTTTGTTTACGGCAAAGAGAGGTGAGGAGTATCGAATTCGTTTGGGCGATGTGGTTGGATCTGAACTCTCGAACCTCGAGTTTGATTTCGCCGCAGACTACTCGCGGGCTATTGTTATTTCGCGTCCCAAAAGCTTGGCTTTCATAGATCCTGTGGAACTTTCAATACCAGAAATAGAAGAGTTAGAGAATGCTATAAAGAAAATGAAAAGCATCATCGATGAGAAGTCCTATATATAGGCGTCGTGCGCATGTTGAATCCAATTCAAGGCAACTAGATTGAGTCGAGCAAATTGATATAGAAATAGGAGGTGGTCTTGATTGCAAAAATTCGAAATACGATTGTAATATTAGGGGAAAATATTCCGCTCTTGATTGGGTTTCTCCTGTTTCGTATCATGCTTGATATTTCTTATGAGAGATTTCTGAATCCTGTATTCAAATTCGATTCGCCGATAAACTTTTGGTATGACGTTCATGTCGGGAGATATATTTTTTCATTGATCGCGTTTATCATTTTTACTACAATCCTAAGTCATCGACCGCGGGATGTGACAAACGTCTTCCTTTTTATGGCGACTTTTTTCTTGATTGCGCCTCTTACCAGCGAGTACGGACTGAATGCTGCCCGTCCGGTTGCGCCAGTATTTTACGCTATGTTTGCATTGCTTCTGATCGATGTTACGTCGAGAATCCCCATTCCTGACTTTTTTTCACGAGTTCCAATTCCTGGCGGTCGTGCTATCGCGACCGCATTCTCGATAATAGGGGTGCTTTACCTAATAGCATGGGCCTATTTTTCGGGCGCTTTTGAATATTTCAATATCGATGTGAGGAAGGTGTACCAATATAGAGATAAGGTTGCAGAGTTGCTTGATGTTGGAGTGCTCTCCTACCTCAATCTTTGGGCTTACAAGGTGTTCTCCATATTCCTTGTGTGTGTTTGCCTGCAACGCCAGAAATACGGATGGTTGTTCTTAGTATTGGCCGCGCAGTTCGTCTTTTTTGGTCTAACCAGTCACCGCATCGTGCTGTTCCTGCCATTCCTGGCGATAGCTATCTGGTTTTATCTCGATCGCATCGAGGAAATGACACCAATGCCCTATGCGGCAGCTCTGGGTCTACTATCTGCTTTGTTAGTCTTTGAAACGCTGGGTGTCGAGAGTCTTCCCGAGATTGCAATCAGGCGCGCATTTTTTGTGCCATCCGGTCTTACATTTCAATGGTTTGATTATTTTACATTTCATCCTCACGTTTATTGGGCAGACAAGATACTTGCCTCTTTTTCGAGTGGCGAGTATCTGCGAGTGAACCTGCCACGTCTTATTGGTGACTATTTTGTGCCCGGTTCCAACAGCGCCGCGAACACAGGTTTGATTTCTGCAGGATTTGCTCAAGCAGGCGTCTTTGGTGTGCTTTTGTATGCCACGCTGCTCGGTCTGGTGCTGAGCGTGCTCAATATGATCGTAAGATCAGGTGTCCCACTATGGTTTGTTGCCGCCTTAACCATAGGTCCGTTGCGTACGGCGCTAGCGGACAGCGACCTGTTCACAAGCCTTTTGAGTCACGGCTTGGGGATATCAGTGCTACTGCTTTGGCTGTACAGAGGAGCCCCTGATTCGAGATTGACGCCCTAGAAGCGGGTAGCGTCTATTGTCAGCCGGAGGACATTTTCGGCTGCGACATTATTCGAAAGACTGCATTAGCATGAAGTCAAAAATATCAAGCTACATGTTCTTGACTATCAGCTCGGGGATCGCGCAGGGATTTCTGTTGTTGATTTCGCCAATAATTACGCGCCTTTATGGACCGGAGGAGTTCGGTGCGTTCGCAGTTGTTTTGGGTCTTGGCGCTCTTATCGGATCCGTGGGCACAGGCCGGCTCGAACACGCGATACCCATCGCACGTGGACCCGTGGATGCGGTTCGGATAGCGTTTCTGGGAGGAATGCTGGTCACCGTGAGTTCGATAATTGTGCTTGCCTTTTTGAAAGTCCTTCCTTCATGGATGCTGCCCAGTGGCGTCGCTTGGAATGAGTTCCCTCTCGTTGCAATCCCCGCAATTGCCATGAGTCTCGCTTTTTCGCAGTTGATTAACGCATTGCTCCTACGGCAGCGGGCCATTCGTAGTGTCGGCAAGAATAAGATGCTCCAGGGAGGCACAGCAGGCACCATGCAGTTGGTGTTCGGATGGGCGCAGTTCAGTTCCGCCGGAATGATCTGGGCGCAAGTACTCGGCTATCTCGTCGGCGGAATCAGCGGCATGAGGCGGTTGAGTGCTCGCGGGTGGATGATCTTGTGGAAACGCGGCGCAAACTTGAAGGAAACATTTCGCACCTACCGTCGCTTCCCGGCTTGGCTTGCGCCTGCAGCCTTGTTCAACCTTGCTGCTCAGCAAGTCCCCGTTCTGGCGCTGGGCTATATCTATGGTCTCTACGAAGCGGGCCTTTATGCTCTTGTAATGCGCGCTTGCGGCGCGCCACTTGGCATGCTTGGACAGGCTGTTGCTCAGGTCTATGCATCAGAGTTCCGGTCCTACCTAAAGAAGCCAGCGGGAGAGTTGGCTCGGGAGTACTTGCTTATGCTCCTAAAGCTATTCGTGGTTGGGATTATGGTTGTGGGTTTCCTTGTCACCGTAATGCATCTTGGTGGAACATTGATTTTCGGCGAGCGCTGGGCAAACATCGGCACGGTGACATCACTGCTTGCGCTTATGTTGCTCACAGACTTCGTCACGACACCTGTGTCGATGACATTGAGCTATCTGGGCCGGGCCGGACTGCAATTGGTTTGGGATGCAGCCCGGCTATGCGCTGTAGTTTTTGTTGCGGGTACTACCTACTATCTATCGCTGCGGTTTGGACAGTTTCTGGTGCTGCTTGCATGTGTTTGGTCCTTGAGTCTATTTGTCCATGCATTTTTGACTTGGAGGGCTTGTAAGATCGAAGTCATCAGGCAATAGCGCTGGCAAACTGTTGTGTGGGAGCAGCCTTGAATAATAACGATATACAGGTAGATTTGGAATGAGTTCGATAGGTTACATTTTTTCGCGGATGCTGAAAAAGTCGCGCGGCTGCGCAATTGCCGACAGCGCCATTCACTCTACATCAAAGGTTGAGTCGGGAAGTACAGTGGTTCGGTCGCGCTTTGATCGACACTCGTTTTGTGGATATGATTGTACCGTTGTCGATTGTGATGTGGGAGCATTCTGCTCGATAGCAGGAAGCGTAACGATCGGAGGTGCACGCCATCCAATGGAGTACGTCTCCACAAGTCCTGTTTTTCTTGCTCATCGCGACAGCGTGAAGACAAAGTTTTCAAAGCACCCCTATCGTTGGAGGGTTAGGACGACAATCGGGAATGATGTCTGGATCGGTGAAAAGGCACTTATCAAGGCCGGCGTGACGATCGGCCATGGAGCGGTCGTGGGAATGGGCAGCATCGTTACAAAGAACGTCGAACCCTACGCCATCGTCGCCGGTAATCCAGCGCGCGTCGTCAGGATGCGCTTCAGCAAGGAAGTCATGGAGGGCCTGTTAAAGTTGCAGTGGTGGAACTTGCCGGATGATGAACTGAGGCGGCTGGCGCCTTTGTTCCCCGAGCCGGAATTGCTGCTGCGACAGGAGGGTCTTCTTTGAAGATCGTTCATGCCTGCCTGTCATGTTTCTACATCGACGGTTACGCCTATCAAGAAAACGAGCTCGTGCGGCAACACGTGATCGACGGGCACGATGTCACGGTGATCGCATCAACCGAGAATTTCGATGCCAACCGCAGGCTGACATATGTGCAACCATCCACCTACATGGGAAAGGATGGCGCTAAAGTCATCCGGTTGCCCTATAGGAAATTACTGCCGCAAAAGTTGATGCGGAAGCTTCGCCTGCATTCCGGTGTTTTGCCGCTTCTTAGAGAGATCGACCCCGACGTCATCCTGTTTCACGGGCTGTGCGGCTTCGAATTGAACGCAGTAAGCAAATACAAGCGGGAGAAGCCATCGGTCAAACTGTACGTCGACAGCCACGAAGACCACAACAATAGCGCCAGGACTTTTGTCTCGAAGCACGTGCTGCATAAGCTCTACTATGGTTCAATCATCCGGAACTGTAAGAAATATTTCGACAAGATTCTTTGCGTCTCGCTCGAGACAATGGATTTCGTCGGCGCGATGTACGATATCCCGCGCCAAGAGCTTGAGTTTTATCCATTGGGCGGGCGGGTATTTGACGACGCAGAGTATCAAGCGCGCCGCGAACGTGGCCGCAGAACCGCCGGCATCGAAGAGGGGCAAACCATGCTTCTCCAATCGGGCAAGATGGGCGCGCGCAAGAAAGTGCTAGAGAGCCTGTGTGCCTTTAGCCGGACAGAAGGCGACAATATGCGGTTTGTCCTTGCCGGTTCGTTCGACGGGAAACTGCGCGAAAAGGCCGAGGCGTTGATAGATGCCGACAAGCGGATCAGTTTTCTTGGTTGGAAATCCCCGGAAGAGTTGAGCGATCTGTTATGCGCGGCAGACGTTTATGTCCAGCCAGGCACGCAATCAGCCACAATGCAGATGTCACTGTGCGCTCGGTGCCCGGTTGTGCTGGAAGACGTACCCAGCCATGCACCATTCGTGGACGGCAACGGCTGGCTATTGAAAGACACGAACGACCTACCGGCGGTATTCCGCGGCATCTCAGAGAATTCATCGGCACTGGCGCCGATGGCGGCGGGATCCCTCGAAATTGCCTTGCGCCTTCTGGACTACCGCACCCTCGCGGCTCGTGTATTGAAGTGAGGGTGTTAATCTCCGCTCAGAACTGAGCCGGGGGACGCGGATGAAAACTTGGACCACTAGGAGGTAATTCATGTAGTCCGACGCAAACACGCTTCGCGCATTCTCGTTGCATATCAAGCATGGCACGCGGGCCAAGGCGACTATTCTCCAGTTGGGTTATCCCGGCAAGAATTCCCTGAGGGGCTGGTACCACGAGCACGAGCAGCGTCTCGACTGCGTGTTCTCTGAGCGGCTCGAACGCCGAAGTTTACTGAAGCAGAGAAGCGAACCGCGCTTGAGCATTGCCGTGCCCACCATCGCTGCATCGCTTCAACGATGAGGGCCTCGGGTTATCCGGGTCGAATCCGATCGGACACCTCGAAATACCTCCTCGTTTTGCGCAGTTTGTGATTCAATCCGTTCAGTGCGATTTGCAAGGAGCGGATGATGCGTGGGCAGCCGGGATTTTGGGATTTGAACGAGCGTTATGAGCGGTTGAGCGCGGTCGGCGACCCGCTTGAGAAGCTCAATACGATCATACCCTGGCTGGTGTTCGAGAAGCCGCTGGCGAAAGCGCTGAAGCGGTCCGATGGCTTGAAAGGCGGACGTCCCCCGTTCCCGGCGGTTCTGATGTTCAAGATTCTGGTGCTGCAGGCACTTTACAATCTCTCCGATGACCAGGCCGAGTTCGTTATTCAGGATCGGCTTTCGTTTATGCGGTTTCTCGGTTTGTCGCTGTCGCAGAAGGTGCCGGATGCCAAGACGATCTGGCTGTTCCGCGAGAGCCTGGTGCGTGCCGGTGCGATCGAGAACCTGTTCGCCCGTTTCGACAAGCATCTCGCGAATTCCGGCTACTTGGCCAAGGGCGGCCAAATCGTCGATGCGACGATCATCCAGGCACCAAAACAGCGCAACAGCCAGGACGAGAAGGCGGCGATCAAGGCCGGCGACATTCCGGAAGGTTGGCAGGACAAGCCCGCCAAGCTCGCACAGAAGGATCGAGATGCTCGTTGGACGGTGAAGTATTCCAAGGCGAAACAGCCGGCGCAAACGCCGACATCAGCCACGAGCAGGCAGCATGACATTGCCATTCCGATGTTCGGTTACAGGAATCACGCGGGTATCGACCGGGCACATGGATTCATCCGGGGTTGGGCGGTGACCAGTGCAAGCGCCCATGACGGTGCGCAACTCAGGAACGTTGTCGCCAAAGACAACACCGCCTCGACTGTCTGGGCCGACAGTGCCTATCGATCGAAGACAAACGAAGAGTGGCTGGAGAAGAACGGCCTGACATCGGACATTCACCAGAGGAAACCGAAGGGTAAGCTGATGCCGGAGCCGATGTCGAAGGCAAATGGGCGACGATCAAAGATCAGGTCCGCCGTCGAGCATGTCTTCGCCCGGCAGAAGGACAAGATGAAGCTCTTCGTCAGGACCATTGGGATCGGCAGGGCGAAGGTGAAGATCGGCATGGCCAATATCGCCTACAACATGTTGCGCTGTGTCTTTCACGAAGCCAGACGCGCCGCCACACGACACCCGCTGCCCCCAACGGGGTAGAAATACCGAAAATCCCCACACCAAAAACGACCGTCACTCGCCGAGCATAACCTCAAATCGCACCATCAGTGCCGTAAAGCGCGATAATTCGAGGTGTCTGATCGAGTGTCAAGAAAGTCTCGACCTTGTAGCACAAATCTGTCCAACATAATATTCGCGTCCTCCTACCCGCTTACCCGCCTGAGTTCTGGGTGGAGTTCACCGATCCGGCGCTTGCCAATCGGATTCCGGTATGCCGCGCCGCTTGAGGCGCAGCGCTAGGCCGATGGATACGCCGGCACCGATTGCCACGGTCAGGTCGACAAGAACCGTCAGGACTAGTGTCAGAACCAGCAGCAGGATATCGCTTTTCCTGCCGCGCGCATATTCACGCCATTTGTGCGGTTCTGTCATGTTCCAGGCCGTGATGATGAGAAGGCCTGCAAGCGCCGGCATGGCCAGGTAGCTCGCGGCGGGCGCGGCAAACGCCATCACCAGCAAGATGACGACCGCATGCACAAGCCCCGCGACGGGTGTCTTGCCGCCGGCCTTGATGTTTGTCGCGGTTCGTGCAATCGCCCCGGTCGCCGGAAGGCCGGTGAACAGCGCGGACCCGATATTGGCGATGCCTTGCGCCGTCAGTTCGGCATTTGGCCTGTGCTGTCCCTCGATCATCTTGTCGGCCACCATGGCCGACAGAAGCGATTCGACCCCTGCCAGAAAGGCAATGATGAAGGCGGACGGCAGCAGCTCAGTCATTCGCGAGATAGAAAGGTCCGGCAGCTGCGGCCACGGCATCTGGTTTGGAAGCTCGCCGAATCGCGAGCCAAGCGTATCGACGGGGAGCGCCATCAGCGCCACCAGCGCCGACCCGACCCCGACAGCTACGATGAGGCCGGGGAAGCGGGGGGCGATGCGCCGCAGGAAGACGATTAGTATCAGCGTGACAACCGCAATGGCGAAAGTCGCGGGACTGAACGTCTCCCGTGCCTCCCACAACACCGGAATCCTTTCCAGAAAGTCCGCCGGCTCCTTGTCGACGGCCAGGCCGAGAAAGTCCTTGAGCTGGCTCGTGGCAATGATGATGCCGATACCGATGGTGAAGCCGTTCACCACCGACTCCGGCACGAATGCAATCAGGCTTCCTGCCCGGAAATAGCCGCCGACAAGCAGGATGATGCCCGCCATGAAGGTGGCCTGCACAAGGCCGTCATATCCGAACTGGGAGATCACGCTGCACACGACGACGATGAAGGCCCCTGTCGGGCCTCCGATCTGGACGCGGCTGCCGCCAAACAGCGAAATCAGGAAGCCGCCGACGATGGCGGTGACAATTCCCTTGTCCGGACCGGCGCCGGACGCGATGGCGATGGCGAGGCTCAGCGGAAGCGCAACCATGGCGGCCGTTGCCCCGGCAAGCAGGTCACCGACAAATAGCTGCCAGCTGTAGGTCTGAAGTGTGGTGAGAATCTTTGGTTGACGCATATTTCCGAGAGCCCGTTGCCAAAATTGCCAGAGTCTACGTTTCTCTTTGTGCAGCTTTAAGCGGCAGGATCGTCGGCAGGGCTGTCGGCGGTCGCCGTCGCGGCTTGATTGAAGTTCAGTGCGGATTTCCGGATGCGGATGCAGGGGTTTTCAGCCTGACCCCGCGCCCCCCGGCGGTGCTGGCCGAGTGATCTCCGATGAGTTCGATGCCGGCCTTGTCGAGAGCCTCCGCCACCTTGGTGAGCGTGTCTATGGTGCCGCGGACATTGCCGTCACTGGCTTCCATCCGCTGGACCGTCGGCAGCGATACGCCGGCCATCGCGGCTAGGCTTTTCTGGTCGATTCCGAGCAGTGCCCGGGCGGCGCGCAGCTGTGAGGCGGTGATCATGATGCGGGCTCATGTTTCAAGGATTTATATCGATGCAGTTTGTATGCACAGTGATGTTCAGTACATCAATACTATGATCTCAGGCGTGATGCAAGCCGTCGCCAATAGCGCTCAGCCGTGAACGCCGGCGGCAGGCGCGATTGCGGCTCGTTCCCGGGGATGTCAATCGCCTCGCGGCAAGGCCTGCGGGCTTGTGTCGGGCTTGGGCAACGGTTCGGCCAGTTGCTTGTGCCCCCATTCGAGCCGCTTGTAGTCAAAGCCGTATTCCAGCGTCGGCTTGACGATGCGGAAATAGGGAGAGAGGTCGAAATCCCGGGGCGCAAACAGCGAATGATGCCGGATGTGCAGGATCTCGCGGCGGGAATAATCCGAATCGGCATGCTGGCGGCCCGGGGCCAGCGTCACTTCCGGCAGGATCGGATATCGAACCGATTGCAGCGCCTGGGCAATCATCGAGGAACAGATCGCACGGGTCGGATCACCTGAGCCGAAAGCAATCATCCGGCGCCGCCAGCGCACTGGCACCGGCGGGGTGGGAATGAAATAGCGCAGCATGTCGAAGATGTTCTTCATGTCGTAGCGAACCCCAAGCCGCTCGACCATGTAGGCCACGACGGCTGCCCGGTCTTCCGGCGTCAGGCCGACAGGCCGGCAGATCCTGGTGTTGAAACGGGCGTATTTGGACAGCGGGACGGCGACGCAGCCTTCGCCGAGATTGACTTCGACCAGCTGCGGATACTCCGTTTCGGTTCCGTTGTCCGGTTTGAGCGCGCTGCCGACATAAAGCGCTGCATGCGACCAGGTCGACTGCGTCAGGTACTTGATCGCCGCGGAGACCTTCTGGTTCCCTTCCACCAGCAGGATGTCCCCGGGCTGAAGCGTGCGTGACAGGGTTTCGGGATCAGACGGTGTGTAAGGCTCATAGCCGGGATTGGTCGAATGCAGCCGCTTGGCCAGAAACCGCCCAATGCGATCCAGCAGGCTGTCTTTCATGTCGCGCGCTTCGGTCATCGCCAGAGACTTGGCTCGGCTGCTTGCGCGGATCAACCCGCGATGCGTCGTTTTTGCCGTTTTTCACATCTTGAAAACCGCATGCGTAGCGAGTAGTTTAGAATCATTCTAATGAGGGTAAGGTCATGTTGTCGCGCATTCTGGGTTTTAACCGCCGGCCCTTCAGCTCGCTGTCCGAGCAGGAAATACTGGCGCTCGCCATATCCTCGGAAGAGGACGATGCGCGTATCTACCTGGCCTACGCCGATCACCTCAGGCAGGACTACCCACAGTCCGCAAAGGTTTTCGAGGAAATGGCGGACGAGGAAGGTCTGCATCGCGCGCGTCTGATCGAGCGTCACAAGGCGCGCTTCGGGGACCGCATTCCGCTTGTCCGCCGGGAACATGTCCGGGGTTTCTACGAACGCAAGCCTGACTGGCTGATCAAGAACCAGTCGGTTGACCGGATCCGCCAGGCGGCCGAGGACATGGAGGCGCAGGCGCACAATTTCTATCTCGCCGCGGCAGGCCGCGCGGAGGATGCCGACACGCGCAAGTTGCTCGGGGATCTTGCGCTGGCGGAAAAAAGCCATGAATCGCTGGCCCGCAAGCTCGGCTTGGAGCACACCCCCGAAGACGTTAAGGCCGAAGAGGCGGAAACCGACCGGCGCAAGTTCATCCTCACCTATGTCCAGCCCGGGCTCGCGGGCCTGATGGACGGGTCGGTATCGACGCTTGCGCCGATCTTTGCCACCGCCTTTGCCACCGGGGACACCTGGACCACTTTTCTGGTCGGGCTTTCGGCGTCCGTCGGTGCCGGCATTTCCATGGGCTTCACGGAAGCCGCGCATGACGACGGGGTGATTTCCGGACGCGGCTCGCCGCTCAAGCGGGGCCTTGCCTCGGGCATCATGACGGCCATCGGCGGTCTGGGACACGCGCTGCCTTATCTGATTCCCGATTTCACCCTCGCCACCTCGGTTGCGGTTGCGGTCGTCTTCGTCGAGCTCTGGGCCATCGCCTGGATCCAGAACCACTGGATGGAGACGCCCTGGAGCCGGGCCATATTCCAGGTGGTGCTGGGCGGCGCGCTGGTTTTTGCAGCCGGCTTGTTGATCGGCAATGCCTGACAAAGGCCCCTGGCCGATAAAGTTCCCGTGGTGAGTGAGGACGGAGTCATCCATGCTTCTGTTCGCAGTGGACGTCGAAGCTGCAAAAAGGCATTGATCGTTGACCGGAACCAGTGACCATCGGGGGCAGCGGTGCACGATCTCTTCTTCAGTCTTTCAAAAGCATTCTGGCTCGTCGCCAGGCCCGAGACATGGTTCGGTCTGCTGCTGGCGGCCGCCATCCTCGCCTTGGTCTGCAACCGGCGGCGCATCGGAATGGGTATTCTGGTCACCGAACTGGTGCTGTTCATTTCCCTGGCCGTCTTTCCGCTCGGCGATCTGTTTCTCGCGCCGCTTGAAAACCGCTTCCCCGTCCGTCCGGCGTCGCCGGCGCCCGTCTTCGTCGTGGTGCTTGGCGGCGCGGAAAACGCGGAACTGTCGGCTGCCACCGGAATGGTCAATGTCAATCAGGCCGGCGAGAGGCTGCTTGCCGCCATCGAGCTTGCAGCGGCCTATCCGGAGGCACGGCTCGTCCCGGTTCGGCCGAGATCATGGCCGACGTGCTCACCGCCGCGGGGATTGATCGCAATCGCCTCCTGGTCGAGCCGTACTCGCGCAACACGGCTGAAAACGGCAGCATGGTGACCCGGCTCCTGGGCGCCGGGGCGACATCGACTCCCATGCTGTTGGTGACCAGCGCCTTTCACATGCCGCGAAGCATGGGCGTGTTTTGTGCGGCCGGCTGGACCGATATCACGCCCTATCCGGTGGATCATCGCACCGGCGCTTTCAGCGCCCGCAGCGGTTGGGCCTTTGCCGCCAATCTCGAGGATCTCAATGTCGGGGTCAAGGAATGGGTCGGGCTGCTGGCCTACCGCCTGACTGGACGCACGCATGCCTTGCTGCAGCCTTCCTGCCTGCACGGAGCAGGCTGAGCCAGTTTGGTTCGGGGCGGATCGGCAAGAAGCCGGTTCAGCAGGCCCCGGGCCCGGGATTGACCATCTGCCGAGTTGCCAAGCGCGGGGGGGTGTGCCATTGAGCGCGCAAGCTGATTTACGTTGCCGATAGCGAAATGAACATCAACAAGAGACTACAAGCATGTTTCATACTGTGATCAAATGGCTTGCTGCAACGGATCGCAGGGCAAAGCAAGCCATCCTTGTTGTCATGGATTTCATCTTGTTCGCCCTGGCGGTCTGGTTGAGCTATTCGCTTCGCTACAATGCGCTGTACAATCCGGATCTCAATCAAGTCCTTCTGATGTTGGCAGCCCCCATGATCGGGATTCCGATCATGTATGTGTTTGGTCTCTACACTTCGATTACCAGATATGTCGGCGAACATGCGCTCTGGACCATCTTCAAGGCGATCGGGCTGACAGCCATATTCTGGGCAATGGTCGCCTATGTCGTCCGGCTGGAGGGCTCCACCTCCGTTCCCCGTACGGTTCTGGTGCTGTTCTGGCTGCTTTCGCTGCTCCTGGTCGTGGGTTTTCGCTACATATCGCGCTGGCTGATCCTTGAGGTGACCCGGGGGTCGGCCCAGCACAGGAAGATCCTGGTCTACGGCGCCGGTGACGCCGGCCGCCAGATCGCTGCAACCCTGGCCCAGAGCAGCAACCGGATCACGATTTTCCAGGTCGACGATGACCCGAGCCTCTGGGGCGCCACCATCGGTGGCATCAAGATCCGCAACCCGGCCGAGCTGCGCCCGCTGATCGAACGCCACGGCATTTCTGAAGCCATCGTCACGATGCGCAGCGCCAACTCGGTTCGCAGGGCCGAAGTTGTCGATCATTTGAGCAATCTCGGACTTCGGGTTCGCATCCTTCCGGCTTTTGTCGACATCGCCGATGGCAAGCACACCGTCGATCTCATTCGGGATGTCGAGATCGGCGACCTGCTCGGGCGCGACGCGGTGCCGCCCGAGTTCGGGCTGATGGAAGCCAACACCCGCGGCAGGGTGGTGCTGGTAACGGGCGCCGGCGGTTCGATCGGATCCGAATTGTGCCGGCAGCTCAGTGCGGTCGGGGTCTCCAAGCTCGTCATGCTGGATTCGAGCGAGTTCGCGCTTTACCAGATCGACCGGGAACTGGCCAAACAGACAGGGCTCGAGAAGGTGGCTGTACTCGGCTCCGTCGATGATGCAGCCCTCTTGCGCCGTGTGATGCGCGACCACGCGGTACAGACCGTGTTCCACGCCGCTGCCTACAAGCACGTGCCGCTGGTCGAGGCGAACCCGTTCGAAGGTATCAAGAACAATGCTTTCGGCACATACACAGTGGCGTCCGCTGCCTATGACAGCGGCGTTGAAGTCTTCGTCCTGATCTCCACAGACAAGGCCGTCAGACCGTCTAGCGTCATGGGGGCCTCCAAGCGTGTTGCCGAGCTGATCGTTCAGGATTTTGCCGAGAAGGCTCGCCAGGCAGGTGCAGGAAAGGTTTTCTGTGCGGTCCGCTTCGGCAACGTGATCGGGTCCAGTGGCTCGGTCATTCCGCTCTTCAAGGAGCAGATCCGCAACGGCGGGCCGATCACGCTGACCCATGCGGAGACCACGCGTTACTTCATGTCGATCGAGGAAGCCGCCCAGCTGGTGATCCAGGCCGGCAGCCTGGCGCGCCGCAACGACGAGAGCGGCCAGTTCCCCGGACGGATCTTCCTTCTCGACATGGGCAATGCAGTCCGGATCCGGGATCTGGCGGTCAAGATGGTTCAGCTGTCCAATCTGACGCTGTGTGACGACTCCAATCCGAATGGGGACATTGCCATACGGGAAATCGGCTTGCGTCCGGGTGAAAAGCTGCACGAAGAGCTCTATTTTTCGGTCGAGGCCGCGCAGCCGACGTCGCATCAGCGGATCTCGGTCGCAATGGAGTCCGCTCCCGATGGTCTGGATGTCGGCCAGATGTATGCAGAACTGCAGACCCTGACGGCCAGGGAGGACCATGCCGGACTCCTCGAGTTCCTGCGCCGGGTTGCGGGGATGGGTCTCCAGGCCGAATGACCTGCCGGGCATGTCCTTGTTGCCGGGGGCGGTACGGCCGCAGGCACGCCAATCCTCGAAAAGCATTGTGCGTCCAAACAAACCGGCAAGCCTCGTGAACCATCCCGTCCGTGCTGTAGAACCCCTGTCCCTGCTGATCGGCGTGTCGATGACGATCGGATATGGCACGCTCTATTATCCATTCGCCATCCTCGGACCCGAAATTGCCCGCGCACAGGGCTGGAGCAACAGTTTCGTGTTCGGCGTGTTCTCCGCGGCACTGTTGACCAGTGCGATCAGCGCCTCGCTGGTGGGCAAGGCGATGGACCGTTTCGGCGCCCGTCCGGTGATGGTGGCGGGCTCCTGCCTGGCGGCTCTGACACTGGCAAACCTCTCCTCGATCGATACCATGGTGGGTTTCGCCATTGCCATGCTGCTGATCGAATTCTCGGCGCGCATGGTTCAGTACGAAACCGGCTTTGCCGCCTTGACCGCCCTTCATGGCCGCTATGCAAGGCGACCCATCGCCCATGTCACCCTTGTGGCGGGCTTTGCCTCAACCGTGTTCTGGCCGTTGATTCACTGGTTGCTGGGCTTCATGGACTGGCGCGGCGTCTGTCTCGTTCTGGCGGCGATCAACCTGTCTGTCGCCCTGCCGATCCACATCATGATCCCCCGCGCGAGAAGGCCGCAAGCGGCGAGTGATCCTGCGGAGCGGTCGATCCGGGATCCGGGCTTGCTGGCGCCAGACAATCGCAAGGGCGCCTTTGTGGCCATGGCCGTTGCTTTTGCCGGCGGCAGTTTTCTGATGTCGGCCGTGCATACGTCATTCTTCCTGATCCTGCAGGAGATGGGCCGCGCAGCCGCTCTGGCAGCCGTGGCCGGCGCCGTCATTGGCCCGATGCAGGTTGCGGCACGGCTGATAGAAATGTTCATTGGCGAGCGGGTGTCGTCCTCCATTGTCGGCGTGATCTCGAGCACGACGCTGCTGCTCGGGCTCGCCTGTCTTGTGGCCGGACTCTGGTTTGACGGGGAACTGATTGTCATCGTCTTTGCCGTCAGCTTCGGCATCGGCCAAGGATTGAACTTCATCGCCCGGGCCATTTTGCCTGCGCGCCTGTATGGCACTGAAGGCTACGGGGCCCTGACCGGCAAACTTGCGACAGTGCGGCTGTTTGCGATGGCCGGCGCCCCGGTCTCCACGGCAATGGTCCTCAGTCATGCCGGGATCGGGATGACGTTCACCTTCCTCATGCTGGTGGCCGCGTTAAGTGTCGCAGCATCATGGGCCCTGGTCGTGATTGAGAAAAACGCCAATGCTTCGGCCATGGCCGCCTCGCCGGGCTGACCGGCAAAACCTGCACAGTGTCGTGAAGAACAGGAAAGGCGGAAAAGCGGCTGGCCCCGCCTACTTGAGCGCGCCGACCAGAACGTCCGAGCCGTTCTCGATCGTTACCCAGCGGCCGGAATTGTTGGTCGCCTGGCGCTTGAGGTAGCTGTAGGGCGTCTTGCGCCAGCTCTTGACCTCGTCGACCAGATTGTCGAGCACGAAATCACCTTCGGAGGTTCGCAGCGTCAGCACTGCGTGGCCTTCGCCGTCCGGCTTGCGCACCACAGTGATTAGAACATCCGAGGGAGAAAACCCGCGCTCGATCAGCATGTGCCGCTTGAGCAGCACATAGTCCTCGCAGTCGCCGGCAATGGTGGGATAGGTCCACACTTCTTCCTTACCGAACAGTTCCAGGTCTGTCTTCGGCATCACCGAGAAATTGACCGCGCGGTTGATTTCCCGGATCACGTCCCAGCCGTAATCGGTCACCTTCGGCGCGGCGCCTGATCCCTTGACCGGCTCGCATTCCGACG
>Ga0114899_1000109_pt1 | contig 84435 bp, 89 predicted proteins | sample MalvireepMed_215_FD_83497 | JGI IMG/M metagenome (GOLD analysis project Ga0114899, IMG submission 83497) | Marine viral communities from the Global Malaspina Expedition - Malaspina viral metaG DeepMed_215 | ecosystem: Environmental > Aquatic > Marine > Oceanic | place: Mediterranean Sea...
GGGGCGGCCGAGGGGCTGTTCACCGGCGGGGCGGTTCTGGTGGCCCACGCCAGCCTGACGGCGCGGCGGCTGGGCCTGACGCCGCCGGGGCGGTCGCCCAAGCTGATGGATGTGCTGGAGCTGTTCGCCTTTGTGCGGCCGGCGGAGTTCTGCGCGCCGTCGCCCACCGGGCTGGCGCTGGCGCTGGGGCGCGAGGCGCCCAGGACCGCGCCGGAGCAGGCCGCGGCCCTGCGCGAGGCGGCGGAGAGCCTGCTGAAGGAGATGACCGATCCGGCCTGGCCGGGGCGCGAGGCGGCGGTGACCCTGGCCGAGACGCTGGAGCGGGCGGGCTGGGCCTGGGCGCCGCGGGTGCTGACAGCCCTGCGGTCGCAGCCGATCCGCGACCGGCAGTATCGGGGCTCGGGCCTCGACGTCTGGTCGCGCCTGACCGAATGGGAGGACGAGGCGCCGCGCGGGGAGGCGGGCTCGGCGCCGGTGGATTCGGAATCCGCGCGCATCCGCCTGGCCAAGCTGCTGGAAGCGTCCGGGCTGGACGAGACGCGGCCGACCCAGTCGGACTATGCGGCCGAGGCGGCCTTCGCCTTTTCGCCGCGCAACGAGGAGGGGCGGCCCCGGGTGCTGCTGGCCGAGGCGGGGACGGGGACGGGCAAGACCCTGGGCTATCTGGCCGCCGCCAGCCTGTGGGCCGAGCGCAATCAGGGGGCGGCGTGGGTGTCCACCTACACCCGCGCCCTGCAGCGCCAGATCGACCGGGAGAGCCACGCCATCTGGCCCGATCCGGAGGTGCGGCGGGTCAAGGCGGTGGTGCGCAAGGGGCGCGAGAATTACCTGTGCCTGCTGAACCTGCAGGAGATGGTGCAGGGGGCGCAGCTTGGGAACGGCGACCTGATCGGGGCCGCCCTGACCGCGCGCTGGGTGATGCACAGCCGCGACGGGGACATGACCGGCGGGGATTTCCCCGGCTGGCTGCCCGGGCTGTTCGCCGTGGCCCCGGCGCAGCAGGCGGGGGCGGCCAATCTGGTGGACCGGCGCGGCGAGTGCGTACACGCGGCCTGTCCCCACTACCGCATGTGTTTCGTGGAGAAGACCATCCGCGCCAGCCGCCGGGCCGATCTGGTGGTGGCCAACCATGCGCTGGTGATGAGCCAGGCGGCGTTCGACGGGGCGCGGGCGGCGCGGGGGATCAAGGGCGACAGCGAGACCGCCGCCCTGAAGCGGGTGGTGTTCGACGAGGGGCACCATCTGTTCGACGCGGCGGACAGCGCCTTTTCCGCCTGTCTGTCGGGCCAGGAGGCGGCCGAGCTGCGGCGCTGGATCCGGGGGCCGGAAGGGCGCGGACGGCGCGGGCGCGGGCTGGAGCAGAGACTGGGCGATCTGGTGGCGGACTCGGAGTCCGCGCGGCAGGCCCTGACCGATGCGGTGCGGGCGGCGGCGCAGCTGCCGGGGGAAGGCGCCTCGGGCCGGATCGCGCCGCCGTCGGGCGAGGTGAACCCCATCGGCCCCATCGAGAGCTTTCTGGCCGCCGCGCTGGTGCAGCTGCGGGCGCGGACGTCGGAGACGACCACCTATGGGGGCGGCGAGTTCGGCATGGAGTGCGCGGTGCGTCCGTCCGCCGAGCCGGTGGTGGAGGCGGCGCGCGGGGCGGCGCGGGCGCTGGCGGCGGTGGAGGCGCCCCTGCTGGCGCTGGCCCGGCACCTTGAGGACATTCTGGACGACGAGGCGGCCGAGCTGGACGGCGGGGCGCGGGCGCGCATCGAGGGGGCGCTGCGGGGGCTGGAGCGGCGCGCGCGCATGACCCTGCCCGGCTGGCGCGCCATGCTGGCGGCGCTGGAGGACGGGGACGCGGCGCCGGACCCGGACTTCGTGGACTGGCTGTCGGCGGAGGCAGCGTTCGGCCGCATCCATGACGTGGCCCTGCGGCGGCACTGGATCGATCCGACCATCCCGCTGGAGGCGGCGGTGATCGCCCCGGCGCACGGGGTGCTGGTGACCTCGGCCACCCTGTCGGACCCCATGGCCGATGATCCGTTCGACATGGCCCGCATGCGCACCGGCTCGGCCCGGCTGGTGGAGCGGCCCCGGACCCTGAAGGTGGAGAGCCCGTTCGACTATGCGGCCAACAGCCGGGTGATCGTGGTCAATGACGTGGCCCGCGACGACCCGCGCCAGATCGCGGCGGCCATGCGCGAGCTGTTCCTGGCGGCGGGCGGCGGGGGGCTGGGCCTGTTCACCGCCATCCGGCGGCTGAAGGCGGTCTATGAGCGGCTGGGGCCGGATCTGGCCCGGGCGGGCATCCCGCTCTACGCCCAGCACATGGACCCGCTGGAGGTGGGCGGGCTGGTGGACGTGTTCCGGGCCGAGGAGGACTCGTGCCTGCTGGGGACGGACGCGGTGCGGGACGGGGTGGACGTGCCGGGACGGTCACTGCGCATCCTGGTGTTCGACCGGGCCCCGTGGCCCCGGCCGGACCTGCTGCACAAGGCGCGGCGCGAGACCTTCGGCGGGCGCGGCTATGACGACGCCATCGCCCGGGGCCGGGTCAGCCAGGCGTTCGGCCGCCTGATCCGCCGGGCGGACGACAAGGGCGTGTTCGTGATGCTGGACGCCGCCAGCCCCACGCGGCTGTTCGCGGGCCTGCCGCCAGGGGCCGAGGTGCAAAGAATGGGGCTGGTGGAAGCCATCGAGACGGTTGGCGCGTTCCTCTCTCCCGGCTAACGGAGAGCGCATGACCCAAGCCCGCGCGCGCTATGCGCCCCTGATCCTTCCGTTCGCCATTGTCCTGATCGTTCTGGTCGTGTGGACCGCATGGTGGTTCTGGCTGTCGCAGCAGGTGCGCGAGCGTCTGGACCTGGCCGCCGAGGGCCTGCGCGCCCGGGGCTGGGAGGTGGTGTATTCCGAGCCCACGCTGACCGGCTGGCCGTTCCGGACGCGGCTGGAGAGCGCCCATGTGCGGCTGACCGCGCCGTCGGGCCACGAGATCGCCGCGCCGCATCTGGCGGCGGAGGCCAACGCCTACCGGCCCGACCGCTGGGTGGTGGTGGCTGACGAGGGTCTGACGCTGACCCGGGGCGACAAGGGCAAGGTGGCGGTGGACGCGCCGGTGATCCGCGCCTCGGCCAGCGGCCTGACCCAGCCGTTCCCCAATCTGGCGCTGGAGGTGCTGGAGCCGGTGTTCACCGCCCATACGGACGCCGAGCCATTCCCGCTGGAACGGGCCGAACGGATCGAGCTGTATCTGCGGCCGGGCCAGCCGCGCGCGGCGACGGGCGAGGCCGTGCAGACCGCCCTGCCCGCCGCCCAGCGCAATGTGGACGTGCTGTTTCGCCTGATCGACGCCACCGGGCGCGACGGCGGGCCGGTGGATTTCATGAGCCGCGGCGGGCTGTTCAGCCTGCAGGCCGAGACGGTGGTGGAGAATTTCCAGGGTCTGAGCGGGCCGGACGCCTCGAGCCTGCTGGCGGCGTGGACCGCCTCGGGCGGGCGGTTCCTGGACGTGCGCGGCGAGATGCAGGCGGGCGACAGCGCCGCGCGGCTGGCGGCGGACGAGCTGCGCGCCGATGCGGACGGACGGCTGGTCGGCACGATGCGGCTGTCCGCCGACAGCGCGGCCACGGCCCTGACGGGGCTGGCCCGGTCCGACACGGTGAACCGCTCGGCCGCCGTGGGCGCGGCGGCCGCCGCCGGAGCGACCGAGGTGCTGACCGGCGACGTGGCGCTGGAAGTGGAGTTCCGCGACGGCCGGGCCTGGATGGGCCCGTTCAACCTGGCCCCCGCGCCAGAGCTGTTCTGATGGCCTCCACAAGGACCCTGGACCGGACCTTGCTGGCGGCCCTGTCCGCCCGGGTGGAAGGGACGAAGCCCCGCTCCCGCGACGAGGCGGTGATCGCCCTGCGCGCCGTGCTGAAGGACTCCGGCGACCTGCCGCGCGATCTGGTGCGCGTGCTGTGGAGCCGGCTGGAGGCGCGGTCCGCCGGGCCGGTCAGCGTCTGGGGCCCGCTGTCGGCGCTGCTGGCGGCGGACCGCTATGGCCACAGCGTACGCTCGGCCCACGATCCGGACGCGGCGCTGAAGGCCGCGCGCGAGGGCGGCCGGGCGGTGCTGGATCTGGGCCGGACCACGCCCTGGTGGGCGCGGCTGCTGGCCCAGCCTGATCTGCGGGTCACCGCCGCCCTGCCCGACGACGCCTCCGGCCGTCCTCTGGCGCTGGTGGTGTCGGGGGAAGAGATCGGGCCCACGGGCGAGGACCGCACCTTCTGGGTCATCGAGGCGCCGGGCGACGAGGCGAAGATCACGGACCTTCTGGCCCAGCGCGGCCTGGCGGGAACGCCGCTGGAGACCGCGGGCGGCTTGAAGCTGTTCATGCTGGCGGGCTATGTGCAGCCCGACGACGGGCGCCTGATCGCCCCCACCGGACGGCTGAGCGGCGTGATCGGCGCCGCCCCGGTGTTCTGAAGATACGACAGGGATGACGCTGATGACCGACACCGACACGGGCGCCGCAGCCGCGCTTCAGGGCCCCGCTCCGAAGAGCGGCATTCTCGACATCGCCCCCTATGTGGGCGGCAAGTCCAAGGTGGACGGCGTGGCCGAGCCCATGAAGCTGTCCTCCAACGAGAACGCCCTGGGCGCCGGATCGCTGGCCCGCGAGGCCTATGAGGCCGCCATCAGGAATCTGGCGCTCTATCCCGACGGCCGGGCCGCAAAGCTGCGCGAGGCGGTGGCGAAGCACCATGATCTGGAACCCGAGCGCCTGATCTTCGGCAACGGTTCGGACGAGGTGTTCGCCCTGCTGAACCAGACCTATCTGAGCCCCGGCGACAACATCGTCACCGGCGAGTACGGCTTTCTGGCCTATCGCATCTCGGCCCTGGCCAACCAGGCCGAGGTGAAGTCGGCGCCCGAGCCCAAACTCAAGGCCGAGGTGGACGCCCTGCTGGCGCAGGTCGATGAGCGCACGCGCATCGTCTATGTGTCCAATCCGTCGAACCCCACCGGGTCATGGAACGCCGCGGAGGAGATCGAGCGCCTGCACGCCGCCCTGCCGTCGTCCGTCATTCTGGTGGTGGACGAAGCCTATGCGGAGTTCGTGACCGAGCCCGACTGGGCCACCACCTTCCCGCTGGCGAAAGACAGCGCCAACATCGTGGTGACGCGGACCTTCTCGAAGATCCACGGCCTGGCGGGTCTCCGCGTCGGCTTCGGTTACGCCCCGCTGGCCGTGGCCGAGGCGGTGGACCGCATCCGCCTGCCCTTCAACGTCTCCGTGCCCGGCATCGAGGCGGCGGTGGCGGCCCTGGCCGACGAAGCTCACGTGAAGGCCTCGCGCGAGCTGGTCCAGACCTGGCGGCCGCGCCTGACCCAGGCCATCAAGGGCTTCGGCTTCGACGTCCCGCCCAGCGCCGGCAATTTCGTGCTGGTGCGCTTCAAGGACGTGGAGCGGGCAAGGGCGGCCAACGACTATCTGAACTCAAAGGGCATCATCGTTCGCCCCGTCGGCGGCTACGGCCTGCACGATTCCCTGCGCATCACCGTGGGCACCGAGGACCAGAACCGCGCCGTCATGGACGCCCTGAGCGAGTTCGCCGCGACCTGATCCCGGCAGGCCGGGTTCAGGCGGCGACGGGGATCCGCTGCGCCCCGGCGTCCCGCGCCGCGTCGAGGCGGAACATGGACACCAGCTGGGCCAGACGCTGGGCTTCCTCGGCCAGGCGATGGCTGGCGGCGGTGGTCTGCTCGACCATGGCCGCGTTCTGCTGGGTCGCCTGATCCATCTGGTTCACGGCCGTGTTGATCTCGTGCAGCCCGGTGGACTGTTCCTGGGCCGATGCGGCGATCTCGGCCACCAGACCATCGATGCGTCCGGCCTGGGCCACGATGCCGTCCAGGGCGCTCTGGGTTTCGCGCACGAGCTTCACGCCCGATCCCACCTGGGCGCCCGAGGTGGAGATCAGGGTCTTGATCTCCCGGGCCGCGTCGGCGGAGCGCTGGGCCAGGGCCCGGACCTCGGAGGCCACCACGGCGAAGCCGCGGCCGGCTTCGCCCGCGCGGGCGGCCTCGACCCCGGCGTTCAGGGCCAGCAGATTGGTCTGGAAGGCGATCTCGTCGATGACGCCGATGATCTGGCTGATCTGGGTCGAGGATTGTTCGATATCACCCATGGCTTCGACGGCCTGAATGGCCAGATCGCCGCTGGAGCGGGCGGCCTCGCGGGCCGAGCGCGCTTCGCGGGTCGCCTCCCCGGCCCCTTCGGACGCGTGGCGCACGGTGGCGGTGATCTCGTCCAGGGCCGCAGCCGTCTCTTCCAGCCCGGCGGCCTGCTGCTCGGTGCGGCGAGACAGATCGTCGGCGGCGCCGCGGATCTCCCCGACGCCCGAGGTCAGGGTGTCGACCGCGACCATGATCGTGCGCATGGTGTCGGTCAGCTTTTCGGCCGCCGTGTTGAAATCGTCCTTCAACTGCGCGGCCTTGGGCGGCAGGTCGGTGGTGATGCGGTGGGTCAGGTCGCCGTCCGCCAGGGCCGACAGGGCGCGGTTCAGGGCCGAGATGATGGCCCGGTCGCCCTCGGCTTCCGCCGCCCTTGCCCGCTCATTGGACAGGCGCTGGGTGTCGGCCTCGGCGCGGGCGCCTTCCGCTTCGCCTTCCAGCCTGCGACGGGCGATTTCGGCGTCGCGGAAGGCGACCACGGCGCGGGCCATGCAGCCGATGTCGTCACGGCGGGACGCCCCCGGCGTCTCGATGTCCGTGCGCCCGTCGGCCAACGCGGTCATGGCGCCGCCCAGCGCCCCGAGAGGCCTGAACATGCGGCGGGCCGCAAGGGCGCCGCCCCCGGAGATCAGCAGGGTGGCCAGCAGGCCCAGCCCCAGAAGCCAGAAGCGCGTCTGCTCCACAGAGGCCATGAAATCAGCCTTGGGGATGCCGACGTAAAGCACGCCGATCACCTCGCCGGCGGCGTTCAGAATGGGGTCGTAGGCGACGAAGAAGGGCGTGCCCAGGATGTCGGCTTCGCCGCGGTAGGGCTCGCCGTCGCGCAGGACCGCGTCCCACACGGGGCCGCGCGCCAGCTGGGTGCCCACGGCGCGGCCGCCCTCGGGCCGCTCGACGTTGGTCGTCACCCGCACATCGTTCTGGAACACCGTGGCGGTGCCGCCCACCAGAGTCTTGATCCGGTCGACGGGCGCGAAATTGTCGTTCAGGGCGGTGTCGCCGACGTAGATGCGGTCGCCGCGGATGGCGAAGGTCTGGCCGTAGCCGTTCAGCACCTCCCAGGCCACGCGCATGTTGGTTTCCTGGCGCTCCAGGGCGCGGGCCTCGGCCTCGCGCGTCATGAGGTGCGAGGCGGTCAGGGTCAGGGACAAACCAAGGACGATCAGCCCGACGACCGTCAGAAGCGTGACCTTGGCCGACAGGGACAGGGCGCAAAACATGGACAAAATATGGGACTCCGAAAATAGCGCCTCCGTTTTTGGTCAAGAGGACGCGGTCGCAGGTCATCACGGAAAGCTTAAGGAGTCGGAAAACCGGTGTTCTCGCGCGGCACATTGATCCGGGCTGGCGGGTTTCCTATCTGGACGGAGACGCCGGGCGTCCTCGCCGGTCACGGGAGGGCGCGGACCGGCGAGACAGTCGCTTGTTGCGAGGACTGGAATGACGACGCGAACCCTGATGTTCGACAGCCCTTTTCTGCTCGGATTCGACCAGACCCGGGCCCTGATCGACCGGGCCGCCAAGGCGGCGGCGGAAGGCTACCCGCCCTATAATGTCGAGGACCGTGGCCCGGAGGGCGTGCGGATCAGCCTGGCCGTGGCCGGATTCACGCCGGACGACCTGACCGTGACCCTGGAAGGCCGCCAGCTGACCATCGCCGGAAAACGCGAGGACGCAGGCAAGACGGACAACGCCTATCTGCACCGGGGCATAGCCGCGCGCGGGTTCGTGCGCAGCTACGTTCTGGCCGACGGGCTCGAGGTCACCGGCGCGGCGCTGGAACACGGCCTGCTGCATGTGGACCTGAAGCGTCCCGAGCGGGCCGAAACCATCAAGCGCATCCCGATCACCTCGGGCTGAGCCCCATTCTTTTCGTCTGACGGCGATGCGCGTCGAACCGCGCGCCCGTCCAGGCGTTTGCATACTGAAGGAGATCACCATGACCCCGGTCATGACCAAAGACGATTTCACCGCCCTGGGCGCGCCGGACCTGGTCTATGTGCGCGAGATCAAGGCCGCCGACGTGCTGGCCGACGCGCGCGTGGACGACATCCGAGGGCTGGATCTGGAGCCCGACCAGACGCTGTACGCGGTTCACGGCGCGGACGGCGAACGGCTGGCGGTCATGATCGACCGGGAGACCGCCTTCGCCGCCGCCGTGGCGCATGAGCTGGCGCCGGTGTCCGTCCACTAGGGGTCGGTCAGGCCGCCTTCACGGGCATTTCGCGCACGAACAGGGCGTTGATGGCGTCGGCGGTGCGGGCCTTGCGGAGTTGCTCGCGCATTTCCGGGGATCGCAGCAGGCGCGACACCGCCGCCAGGGCGCGCAGATGCTCCGCACCGGATTCCGGCGGGGCGAACAGGCCGAACAGCAGGTCTACAGGGCGGTCATCCACCGCGTCGAACGCCACCGGATGATCCAGCCGCACAAAGACGCCCACGACCCGGTCCAGACCTTCGAGGCGGGCGTGCGGCGCGGCCACGCCGCCGCCCAGGCCGGTGGAGCCCAGCGCTTCACGCTCCATCAGGGCGTCGAGGATGCGACCATGATCCAGTCCCAGAACGCCGGCGGCCGCATCGGCCACCATGTTCAGGGCCTGTCTCTTGGACGACGCTCCGCCGCGCATGACGATGCCGTCACGCGCCAGCAATTCACCGATGTCCATCATAACCCCGAAACACTGTTAACTTTTGCCGGGAGGCGGCGCCCCTGTAGACGCTTAATCCCTCGGGTGAAAGCCTATAACTCGGAACCCTGACCGTTCCGTGAAGCCACGGTGCGCGCCGGATCGATCCAGCCGATGTTGCCGTCGGGCCGCCGGTAGACGACGGAAATGCCGCCGTGACCCGCGTTGCGGAACATCAGCACGGGGTAGCCGCTGAGGTCCAGCTCCAGCACCGCCCGTCCCACGGTGAGGGTGCGAATCTCGGCCTGGCTTTCCGCGATGACCATGGCGGCCGGCGCCTCGCCGGGGGCGCCGGCCTCGCCGAATTCCTCATCCTGGACGGAGTCCGGATCACGGAAGACGGTCATGGAGGCCACTTCCCGGGCGGCGTTCTCCTGCTGCTCGGGCGACAGCCCCCTGGGACCGGCGTGATGGTCCTTGAGACGGCGCTTGTACCGCCGGACGCGTTTTTCGAGCTTGTCCAGGGACTCGGAAAAGGCCGCGTGGGCGTCGCCGCCCAGACCGTGGGTCACCAGGGTCTGGCCAGAGGCCAGCCGGACCCAGCAGTCCACCTTGAACTGATGTCCGTCCCGGGACACCACGACCTCGGCGTTCTCTCCGCCCCGGTCGAAATATTTTCCGATCCCGTCTTCAAGTTCCTGGGAGATGCGCGAGCCTAACGCGTCGCCGACATCCACATGCTTGCCGCTGACTTGAATCTGCATGCCCCAAGAACGCGCCCGCTCGCGTTTGGTGTCAAGCCGAACAGGGGTTTTCGCCGCCCGCTCACGCGGGTGTGAAAGCGGAGCCTTTTCAGGCCGACTTCAGCATCCGCCGACGCTCGACGGACGAGGGAATCCGCAGCGCCTCCCGATACTTGGCGACCGTGCGGCGGGCGATGTCGACGCCGGCCTCCTTGAGGATGTCGACGATGCGGTCGTCGCTGAGCACGTCGCCGTCCCGGGCCTCGTTGTCGATCATGGATTTGATCCGGTGACGGATGGCTTCGGCCGAATGGGCGGCGCCGCCGTCGGTGGCGGCGATGGACGCGGTGAAGAAGAATTTCAGCTCGAACACCCCGCGCGGGGTGGCCACATACTTGTTCGAGGTCACGCGACTGACGGTGGACTCGTGCATGCCGATGGCGTCGGCCACGGTCTTCAGGTTCAGGGGCCGCAGGAACTCGACGCCGAAGGCCAGAAAGGCGTCCTGCTGCCGAACGATCTCGGACGACACCTTGAGGATGGTCTTGGCGCGCTGGTCGAGGCTTTTCACCAGCCAGTTGGCCTGGGCCGCGCAGTCGGCCACGAAGGTCTTCTCCTCCTCGCCGCGCGCGCCGCCCGAGACCAGGCCGTGATAGCGCTTGTCCACCAGAAGGCGCGGCAGGGTGTCGCCGTTCAGCTCCACCCGCCAGCCGCCCGCCGGATCGGGACGCACGAAGACGTCGGGCACCACCGTCTGGGCCGGCTCGCCGCCGAAGGCCGCGCCGGGCCGGGGCGTCAGGGCTTTCAGCTCCGAGATCATCTCGCGCAGGTCTTCGTCGTCGACGCCGCAGGCGCGCTTGAGCGCCGCCATGTCGCGGCGGGCCAGAAGCTCCAGATTGTCCAGCAGGCACGCCATGGCCGGGTCGAAACGGTTGCGCTCGATCAGCTGCAGCTTCAGGCACTCCGGGGCGGAGCGCGCCATGACGCCGGTGGGCTCGAAGCCATGGCAGACAGCCAGCACGGCCTCCACCTTGTCCAGTCCGCAGCCCAGCCGGTCGGCCACCTCGTTCAGGTCGCCGCGCAGGTAGCCGCCCTCGTCGGTCATGTCGATCAGGGCCTGGGCCACCGCATGGTCGGCGGGGCTGAAGCCGGCCACGGCGGCCTGATCCAGCAGATGCTCCCACAGGGTCTTTTCGCGCCCGTCGGCCCGGTCGTCGGAGCCTTCGCCGGACGGCAGGGCGGCGCCCTTGCCCGCAGAGGACCACTCGGACAGGCCCGGCTGGCCGGCCTCGTCGGCGGCGCGGTCGCCGCTGCGCTCGCCGGGGGCGGCGTCGCCGTAGAGATCGTCGTCGCGCGCGTCCATGGCGCCTTCGGCGTCGCGGGACGAGGCCTCGGTCAGGTCCCGTTCGGAGGTGTCGCGGTCGTCGGCGGCCTCGACCGGCGCGTCGGCGTCGCGGCGTTCCTCCGCATCGCTCTCGCCCTCCTCGCGCAGCAGCAGGGGGTTGCGCTCAAGCTCCGCCTCGACGAAGGCGTCCAGCTCAAGATTCGACAGTTGCAGAAGCTTGATGGCCTGCTGCAGCTGGGGCGTGATGACCAGCCCCTGGCCCTGTCTGATCTCCAGCCTTTGCCCGATCACGGCGTCGCCCCTGTCGCGTCATGCCCGCCCGGGCGGTGTGGCCCGAAACTTGCTGACGACCATGCCCCCCGAGGGTTAACGCGGCTCTAAGGGCTCCGGATTCGTTGAACGATCGGCCCTCATGTGCGCTATGGAAACAGACCAGACCGGAGCCTCCCATGAAGTTCTCGACCCTCGCCGCCGCAGCAGCATTCGCCCTGGCCCTCGGCGCCTGTATGCCCAACGCCGCCGCCGGGCCGGACGCCGGGCCTGCCGCGCCGACGGCCGTGCCGGAGACCCAGGCGGCGTGCGAGACCGAAGGGGGCACGTGGCGCCGGGAGGGTCGGCTGGGCCTGATGACCTGCGTCATGCCCCACGCGGACGCCGGTCAGCCCTGCACCGACAGCGACCAGTGCGCCGGCGACTGCCGACTGGCCGACGACAAGCGGCCGGCGGAAGGCGAGGCCGTCACCGGAATCTGCCAGGCGAACACCTCGAATTTCGGCTGCTTCACCCGCGTCGAGGACGGCCGGGCCGCGGCCACCCTTTGCGTGGACTGACCCGACAGCGCATCCGCGCCACATGATGGATCGTTTCTGACGCCATGACCGACATCCTGCTGCTGCTCGCCCTGAACCTGGCCCTGATCGTGGTCGTGATGCTGGCCCTCTGGGCGCTGGCGCTGCGGCTGAAGGACGTCAGCTTCATCGACGGGGTCTGGGGCCTGGGCATGGTGCTGCTGGCGGGCGCGACCTTCCTGCAGACGGACGGCGATCCCCTGCGCAAGGGCCTGCTGACCGGGCTGTGCGCGGTGTGGGGCATCCGGCTGGGCGTGCACCTGCTGAAACGCTGGCGCGCCCACGGGCCGGACCGGCGCTATCAGGCCCTGCTGAAGAGCCGCGCCAACAAGGGACAGGGCTTCGCCCCGGCCTCGCTGATGTTCGTGTTCCTGCCCCAGGCCGTGCTGCTGTGGCTGACCTGCCTGCCGGTGCAGCTGGGCCAGGTGGCGGCGACGCCCGTGGTGGGCTGGATCGGCTGGACCGGCGCGGCGCTGGCCCTGTTCGGCATCGTCTTCGAGACCGTGGGCGACGCCCAGCTCTCGGCGTTCAAGCGCGACCCGGACAGCAAGGGCAAGGTGCTGGACACCGGCCTGTGGCGCTACACCCGCCATCCCAACTATTTCGGCGACGCCTGCGTCTGGTGGGGGCTGTGGCTGGTGGCGGCGGAGACGACGCCGGGCCTGTTCGCCATCCTCGGACCGATCTTCCTGACCTTCACCCTGACCAAATGGTCCGGCGCGCCCACCACCGAGGGCGGCATGCACAAGTCGCGGCCCGGCTACGCGGACTATGTGGCCCGCACCAGCGGCTTTTTCCCCTTGCCGCCGAAGAAGACCGCGGGCTGAATTCCCCGGATTGGCGATAAACGAACCAAGTGCGGACGGCTGCGTTAACCTTTGCGGCCGAGCCTTGGAGAACCGCCATGAAATCTGTGCTGTCGATCGCCGGAGCCGGAGCGCTGGGCGCCCTGCTGCTGTCCGCCGCCCCCGCCGTGGCACAGAGCTACGGCGGCGGCTACGGGGCCGGGTATGATTACGACCGGGGCGGCTATGCCTACGGGAATGCCTATGGGGGCCAGGACCGGTCCTACGGCTACGATCGTCGCGGCTCCTACGACCGGGGCTATGACGACCGGGGTTACGGCGACAGGCGATATGAGGATCGCGGTCGGGGCCATGAGCGCGATCATCGCCGGCGCGAGCGATATGATCCGCCCGGCCGCCCTGCGCCCTACACCAGCTACAATTCCTACGGCGTGAACAGCGCCCATGTGACCGGCTACAGCTACGGCTATGGCGGAACGGGATACCCCTACGCGCAGACCCGGAGCTACAGCTACGGCTACAGCCAGCCGTCCCAGGGCTACAGCCAGTACGGCTATGCCGACCGGGGCGGGCGATACGGATACAGCCGGAATTATCGCCATGACGAGCGGCGCCCCGGCTACCGCGACCGGTACGGCTACAACGACGACCGCCCGCCGACGCGCCACCGGGCCGAATACCGGTATGGCAACGACTACCGCTACGACCGGGATTGCTATTGCCAGGACGTCTATCTGTACGACCGCTGAGGATCGTCAGGCGGCGGCCATCTCCTGAACGATGGCTTCGGCCGCGGCGCGGGGATCGGGCGCGGCGGTGATGGGGCGGCCCACCACCAGATGGGTGGCGCCCGCCTCAAGGGCCGAGGCCGGGGTGGCGGCGCGGGCCTGATCGTCCAGGGCGGCGCCCGCCGGACGGACCCCCGGGGTGACGATCAGGAAATCCGGGCGGCCGGCGGCCTCGGCAAGGGCGCGCACCTGAGCGGCTTCGTGCGGGCTGGACACCACGCCGTCGATGCCGGCGTCCAGCGCCTGACGCACCCGCAGCGCCACCAGATCGGCGGCGGACAGGCTGTGGTCATCGACGGTCAGGTCCGCGTCGGTCAGGCTGGTCAGGACGGTGACGCCGAGGATCTTCAGGCCGGAGCCCTCCGCGCCCTTGCGGGCCGCCGCCATCACCTGCGGCCGGGCGTGGACGGTCAGGAGGTCACAGCCGGACCCCGCCAGGGCGGCGGCGGCCTTTTCCACGGTCGCGCCGATGTCGTGCAGCTTCCAGTCCAGAAAGACCTGCTTGCCGTCCGCCTTCAGGGCGCGGGCCAGCGCCATGCCGTCCGTGGCGAACAACTGCAGCCCCACCTTGTAGAAGTCGACCGCGTCGCCCAGCCGCCCGGTCAGGGCGCGGGCCTCATCGGCAGTGGGAAAATCGAGGGCGCAGATCAGGCGCGGGTCGGACATGGCGTGGTCTCCGGGCGCTCGGGTGAGTGAACGCGGGTTGCGAAGCGGCGCGGTCCGGCCGATAGAGGCGAGACGCGGGGCAGAACAGATTTTCAGGCCAAGACATGGACATGAACGCCGTCGATCTCGGGGTCAACCTTTTCGTGGCCCTGTTCGCCCTGGCCGATCCCATCGGCAATGTGCCCATCTTCGCGGCCGCCACCGTGGGCGCCACAGTGGCGCAACGGCGCACCGTCAGCGGCATGATCGCCCTGACCATGATCGGCTTTCTGGTCTTCTTCTTCGTCACCGGTCTGGCGCTGCTGGAGTTCTTCGGCATCTCGCTGGCGGCGTTCCGGATCGCGGGGGGCATCCTGCTGCTGTTCCTGGGTCTGGACATGACGCGCGACGATTTCCTCAAGACCTTCGCCGACGTGGACCCCACCAATGATCCGGGCGATGTGCGCGGCTATGCGCGGCGCCGGTTCCAGCGTCTGGTGGTGCCCATCGCCATCCCGCTGCTGATCGGACCCGGCGCCATCTCCACCGTCATTATTCAGGCGGGTGAAGCCAGCGAGATCGGCGCGGCGGGCTGGGCCGCCGGTCTGGGCGCCATCGTGGCGGTGTCGGTGGTGACCTTCGCCTGCTTCTCGGTGTCGGGCCTGATCAGCCGCCTTCTGGGCGAAGTGGGCATGGCCATCGTGGTGCGGGTGCTGGGCCTGATCCTGTGCGCCCTGGCGGTGCAGTTCATCATCGTCGGGCTGGGCGAGGCCACCAACGGCTTCATCAACCTGGCCGCTTCGGCGCCTTACGGCGACGGCGGGCACTGAGGCGGGTCAGCCCTTGCGGATGACGGCCAGAAACGCGTCGCGCACCTCGGGCTCATAGGGAACGGCCGGGCCGCGCCCCCAGACCGGATCGGGCCACAGGCCGTCATCGCGGCGACGGCCCACAATGTGAATGTGAAGCTGGGCGGTGACGTTGCCGATGGCGGCGATGTTGAGCTTCTCCACCGGCCGCATGGACCGTTGGCCGATGGCGCGCACGACGGCGCCCGCGCGCACCGTCTCCTCCATCAGCACCCCGCGCTGTTCCGCGCTCAGGTCGTCCAGTTCGGCCAGACCGCCGAAGCGGGGGATCAGGATCAGCCACGGAAAGCGCGCGTCATCCTGCAGCCGCACCTGACACAGCGGCCAGTCGCCCGCATGGACGGAGCCGGCGTCGAAGGCGGGGTCGTGCTGGAAAGCCGCCATGCCTCAGTTCAGGCCGTAGACGACACAGGCCTGGGACGAGAGCCAGCGCAGAGGCGGCTGGAGCGCCAGGCCGGCGGCTTCCGCCTGACCCGCTCCGCTGCCGGGAGCCGGCGGCGCGGGAGGCGCAGGCGGCGGCGGAGGCCCGCCGCCGGTGCGGGCGGTGGCGCGGGCGCCGGTCGCGACCACCTCGTCCACCGTCGTGGGCAGGGGCGTCCCGCCATAGGACGGCCAGCCCGCCAGCACGTCGGTCTGGCACGCGCGACCTGAGGGGTCGATGACGCGCACGGGCCCCAGGCGCGAACCCGCCGCCTCTGCGGCGACCCGGGCACGATTGGCGGCGTCGCGCACCGCCTCGTTCGCCAGCCAGGTGACGGTCTCGTTGTCCGGCTGCAGCGAGAAACTGACCTGTCCGATATTCGTCGGCTGCGCGGCGACCACGATCCCGTAAGCCTGTTCGAGCACAGCCGTGTCCTGCACGGTGACGCTGATCACAGCATCCACCTGATAGCGATCGATGCGGTCGGCCCGGGCGTTGTCGCGCAGGTTGCCGTCGGCGTCGCGGTACTGGTCGTAGAGCGGGCGGGTTGTGAGGGTGGTCTCGACGCGCACAGCCTCCTCGCCAAAGCCCGACAGCCTCTGGCTGAGGGCCCGCACCTGATCGGCGGCGCGGCGGGAGGCGTCCTGGGCGGTGCGCTCCACCACCTGGAAGGTGGCCGAGAAGGCCGCCCGGTTGGTGGGAACCTCCACCCGCACATGACCCACGGAGGCGATCACGGGATCCCGCATCCACCAGGGGGCCGGGACATAGCGATCGCCGATGGTGGCGGGCGGGGTCTGGGCCAGGGCGGGTGCGGCGGCGAGTGCGGCGACGGCCGCGGGGAGGAAGCGTCGGATCATGGGGAGGTCTCCTTGACGAAATCTCGGGTGGTGCGGACCCGGCGCCTCGCATCGCGCGGTCCCCACGATCCCATGATGGGCTGAGAAGGCAATCCCGAATCCGCGTCCGTCTTGCAGCGCGACGAACGCGGGTCTAGACCGCCGCCACGGTTTCAACCTCCCCCTGCCCCGGCGGTTCCGATGGCTCCTGCCCTGCGGACCCGTCCAGACACCCAACGGCCTCCAGCCGCATCACCGCGCGCAGGCCACCAGAACGGAGACTTGCCCATGGCTCGCGCCAAGATCGCCCTTATCGGCGCCGGAATGATCGGCGGCACCCTGGCTCACATCGCCGCCCGCGAGGAGCTGGGCGACGTGATCCTGTTCGACATCGCCGAGGGCACGCCGCAGGGCAAGGCGCTGGACATCGTGGAAGCCACCGCCGTGTTCGGCTCGGACGTGACCCTGAAGGGCGCCAACGACTATGCCGACATCGCCGGCGCCGACGTCTGCATCGTCACCGCCGGCGTGCCGCGCAAGCCCGGCATGAGCCGCGACGACCTGATCGGCATCAATCTGAAGGTCATGAAGGCCGTGGGCGAGGGCATCAAGGCCCACGCGCCCGACGCCTTCGTCATCTGCATCACCAACCCGCTGGACGCCATGGTGTGGGCCCTGCAGAAGTTCTCGGGCCTGCCCAAGGAGAAGGTCGTGGGCATGGCCGGCGTGCTGGACTCGGCGCGCTTCGCGTACTTCCTGGCCGAGAAGACCGGCGTGTCCATCAAGGACATCAACGCCTGGACCCTGGGCGGCCACGGCGACGACATGGTGCCCATGGTGCGCCACTCCACCATCGGCGGCCTGCCGCTGCCGGACGCGGTCAAGCAGGGCTTCATGAGCCAGGCGGATCTGGACGGCATCGTCGAGCGCACCCGCAAGGGCGGCGGCGAGATCGTGGCCCTGCTGAAGACCGGTTCGGCCTTCTACGCCCCGGCCGAGAGCGCCATCGCCATGGCCCGGTCCTATCTGAAGGACCAGAAGCGCGTCCTGCCGATCGCCGCCTGGCTGTCGGGCGAATACGGCGTGTCCGACATGTATGTGGGCGTGCCCGCGCTGATCGGCGCGAACGGGGTGGAGAAGATCATCCAGTTCGACACCAACGACGACGAGAAGGCCATGTTCAGGAAGTCGGTGGACTCGGTGAAGGGCCTGATCAAGGCCTGCCAGGACATCGACGGCTCGCTGGCCTGACACGACAAAAGGGGCGGCCTCGGCCGCCCCTTCTGCTATTCGGAGCGCGGGACCCAGGGCGCCGCCGGCTCCGTCCCTGCCTGGCCGATATGCCGGGCGAGAAAGGCGTCGAGCGCCTCCAGATACCGCAACCGGTCCCGGGACCGGCTCAGAGAGTGGTCGGCCCAGGGAATGGAGAGAAACTCCACCGGCAGGCCGGCCGCCGAGAGTGCTTCCGCCATCTTCTCCGACTGGCCGATCGGCACGACGTCGTCGATGTCGCCGTGGGCGATCAGGACGGGCATGACGAAGTCGTTCGCGCGCCGCGCCGGCGATTCGGCCACCAGCCGGCTGCGATCACGCCAGGCCCGGCCCACCATCCGCCGCATCACCTCGTCTCCGCCCCGGTATCTTTCGGTGTGATCGATCAGATCCGGCAGGTCCGTCACCGGCGCAACCGCCGAGGCGCACTGGAACAGCTCGCCGTGACGGAAGCCGGACATCAGCGAGAGGTACCCGCCGAAGGACCAGCCGACGACGCACATGCGCTCTTCGTCGGCCATACCCTCGGCCAGAAGCCAGCGGGCGCCGTCCTCCACGTCATTGAGGATGGCGCCGCCCCATTCCCGTTCCCCTGCAGCGCGGAAAGCTTCTCCATAACCGGTCGAGCCACGGAAGTTGGGTTGAAGCACCCCGTACCCGCGGCTGGCCACGAACTGGGCCAGAAAATCGAAGTCCGCCGTGTCGCGGACGTGGGGGCCTCCATGGGGCATGACCACGAAAGGCAGATCCCCGGCGGTCTCCAGGGTGACGCCCCGGGGCAGGGTGACATAGGCGGGAATGGTCACGCCGTCGCGCGCCGCATAGGTGACCGGCCAGACCGGGCTCGGCTCGTACTGCGCCAGCGGATCCACATGGCCGCGGCCAACGGGACGCAGTTCGTCGGTCTCAAGGTCGATCCACGCGGCCTGGATCGTCCGTCCATGCTCCGTCTCCACGGCGATGACATGGCGACCGTCGCGCGATCGTTCGACGATCAGGACCTCCTCCGCGTCCATGCGCTCGGCGATCCGGACATTGCGGTCGAGCGTGGCCTGGTCGAAATAGGCCACGTGGTAGGTGTCGGCCAGGAAGCCGGCCCCGAGGACCTGCCGGCCGTCGGCCGACATGATGGGGCCGATCACGTCATACTGGTCATGAAGGAAAAGGGTCTCGCTGAACCGCCCCTGGGCCAGATCGTACACATAAAGGCCGGTCGTGCCGCCCTCGTGATTGGACCGTACCACCAGCCGGTCCGTCGACCGGTCGAATGCCGCCGGTTCAAAGATGTGGTCGCCGACGCCGGGCAGGACCAGTTGTTCCACGCGTCGACCGCCCTCCTCGACCCGGTAAAGCGTTGCGGCCTGGCCCGGCTGGTGGCCGATCCCCAGCACCACGCGCCCGTCGGGGCCGGTCATCCATGACCGGACGGCGGGGTTGCCCGGCTGGATCTCGGTGATCCGGCCCGTCCGCGCGTTGGCGCGATAGACGCCCTGCCCCGAGGACGCGGAGAAATAGGCCTGGATCAGCACCTCGTCCGGACTGTCCGGCAGCATGTCGATGATGTTGTCCTGGAAGGGCGGTTCATTCCGGCGACGCCGGTCCTGATTCATCAGGACGGGGTCGGTGAGCGCGCTGGTGAACGACATCAGCCGGCTTTCATTCACAAGCATGCCGAACCGGTTCGTGGGCAGGCTGACGCTGACCAGCAGCCGATCCTCGCTTTTCCACCGGATCCAGTTCGGGGCGCGGGCGCGGTTGAAGCTGTAGCTGGCGGCGGGTTCGTCGGCGCCGACCGGCCAGACCTCGATATGGAAAAGACTGTCGCGTTGCACGATCACGGCGATCTGCCGGCCCGAGGGCGACAGGCTGATGTCCTGAAAAACCGGCGGCGCCGCGAAGGCTTCCGCAGGAGGCGGCGAAGACGGCTGGGCGAGCGCCGCAGCCGGCCAGATCGCCAGCATGAAGGCGATAATGATCGATCGAAACAAGGGACACTCCTGCCCGTCGCGCGTCAGGGCGCGCGCTCGCGGCGAAACACGGCGAAAGAGGTTGAACGAAGCCTTAGTCCTGCGTCGCAGCCGGCTGCAAATAGCCCACGTGGACGGCGAAGTCGTTCAGGGCGCCGCGCCACATCTCCAGGTGGTCGCCCAGATGGTCCATGGGCGCGCCCGGGGTGGGCATCAGGTCGTACTGGACGATGGCCGACCCTTCCTCACCTGCCTCGAAATAGGCCTTGAGAAAGCGGCGGTCGCGGTTCCAGGCGTTGACGGTGTCGAAGGTGATCAGGTCGTTGGTGAATCCGGCGCCGAACTGCAGGTTTTCGCAGGTCCCCGCATCGCAGCCATAGAAGAACAGCAGCCAGGTCAGGTTGCCGTCGGGCACGCGAATGAACGGATCCTCGCCCTCTGTGACCAGTTCCGGCGACAGGTCCCTGGCGGACAGCCAATCGGAAACAGCCTGGGGCGTCACCTGGGCGGACGCGGCCCCGGCGGACAGAGACAAGGCCGCCATGATGGCGGCCAGACAAAAGTTGCGCATGAAACCCTCCCCGATTCCGGAACCAACATAGCGTCGATATGTCGTCGGAGAAAAGAGGCTCTCAGGCGGCGTCGGCCTGGTCGAGCCAGTCGGCGGCCGACATCTGGTTCAGGCGCGACACGGTGCGCTCGAACTCGAAGGCGCCGACGCCTTTGGGATAGAGGGCCTCCGGCGCCGCTTCGGCCAGAACCACCAGCCGCGTGCGGGCCTCGTAAAGGGCGTCGATCAGGGTGACGAGCCGGCGGGCCTCCTGCTGGCTGTCGGGCCCCAGCACAGGGACGCCTTCCAGGAACAGGGTGTGGAACCGCTCGGCCATGGCCAGATAGTCCGAGGCGCCCAGCGGTCGGGCGCACAGCTCCGCGAAGGTGGCCCGCGCCAGACCGCCGACCGTGCGTTCGATCACCACGTCGCGGCCTGTGACCGCCAGATGGGCGGGCTCCTCCGGCTCGTCGCCCCTCAGGTCCTCCCACAGATGCTCGAAGGCCTGGGTGCGGCCCACGTCGAGGCCGGAATACCACAGCCGCGAATTGGCCATGCGGGCCAGCCGCCAGTCACGCCCGCCGGCCATCTGGACCACCGCGCAGCGGTCCTTGATGATGTCGATGAAGGGCTCGAACAGCGGGCGGTTGATGCCGTTGAGGTAGAGGTCGTCGGGCGCGCGGTTGGAGGTGATGGCCAGCACCACCCGGTGCTCGAACAGGGCCTCGAACAGGCGACCGAGGATCATGGCGTCGGCGATGTCGGTGACCTGCAGCTCGTCGAAGCACAGCAGGCGGGCCTCCGAGGCGATCAGCTCGGCGGTAGGGGCGATGGGGTCGTCGCCTTTCGACTGACCGAACACGGCCTTGCGTTGGGCCGCGTCGCCCTCGCGCCACTGGCGGATCAGGTCGTGGACCCGGGCCATGAAGGCGTGGAAGTGGGCGCGGGTCTTCCGGGGCTCCGGCGCCTCGGCGTAGAACAGGTCCATCAGCATGGACTTGCCCCGGCCGGGCGGCCCCCAGAGGTACAGCCCCTTCACCCGTGGCGGCTTGCGGAACAGCCCCCCGTCCTTCGCCAGATCGCGCTCCAGCCGGCTCAGGGCCGCGATGGCGGTTTCCTGGGCGGGGTCGGCGGTCAGCGCGCCGGATTGAAGGCGGCGGTCATAGGCGGCGCGGGTCAGGGAAGGCATGGAAATGCGCTTAAAGGCTCGAAACGGGGCTGCAAAGCGATTGCTTCGCGGGTGCGAAGGACTAAATGCAATGGGCATGCGCGTCCGCGCGCAAACCTCCCCCTTTCGGAACAGGATCGAGATCATGGGCTATCGCGTCGCCATCGTTGGCGCCACCGGCAATGTGGGCCGGGAAATGCTGGCCATCCTGGAAGAGCTGAACTTCCCGGTGGATGAGATGCACGCCCTGGCCTCGCGAAAATCCAAGGGGATCGAGGTCGCCTTCGGCGAAAAGACCATCCGCTGCCAGGACATCGAGCAGTTCGATTTCTCCACCGTGGATCTGGTGCTGATGTCGGCGGGCGGCGCGGTGTCGCGGGAATGGTCCGAGAAGATCGGCAAGGCCGGCCCCATCGTGATCGACAACTCCTCGGCCTTCCGCAAGGACCCGGACGTGCCGCTGATCGTGCCCGAGGTGAACCCGGATCACATCAAGCTGGCGACGAAGAAGAACATCGTGGCCAACCCCAACTGCTCGACCGCCCAGCTGGTGGTGGCGCTGAAGCCCCTGCATGACGCGGCGAAGATCAAGCGCGCCGTGGTGTCGACCTATCAGTCCGTGTCCGGCGCGGGCAAGGAAGGCATGGACGAACTGTGGAACCAGACCAAGGCCATCTACGGTCTGGGCGACGCCACGCCGAAGAAATTCCCCAAGCAGATCGCCTTCAACGTGCTGCCCTTCATCGGCGAGTTCCGCGACGACGGCTACACCGACGAGGAAGCCAAGATGTGGGACGAGACCCACAAGATGCTGGACCCCGACATCAAGCTGACGGTCACCTGCGTGCGGGTGCCGGTGTTCGTGGGCCACTCCGAGGCGGTGACGCTGGAGTTCGAGCGCCCCATCGCGGTGGAAGAGGCCCGGGCCATCCTGCGCGACGCGCCGGGGATCATGGTGATCGATAAGCACGAGGACGACGGCTACATCACCCCGGTGGACGCCGCCGGGGAGCACGCGGTGTTCGTCTCGCGCATCCGCAAGGACCCGACCGTGGAGCACGGTTTGAACCTGTGGGTGGTGTCCGACAACCTGCGCAAGGGCGCGGCCCTGAACGCCGTGCAGATCGCCCAGCTTCTGGACGAGCGGGGCATGCTGAAGACCGCCAGCGGGTACCGCACCCTGACCGTGGGATAAGGACCTCGCCATGACCGGCCAACCGGCGGGCGGAGACGACTCCGCCCGCGCGGCTCTCATCGCGGGGGTCGCCTGTTACGTGCTGTGGGGCCTGTCCCCGCTGGTCTATCAGCCCATGGGCCGCCTCGGCGCCGACTCCGGCGAGATCATGGCCCACCGCGCCGTGTGGGGCGTGATCCTCGCGGCGGGGCTGGTGTGGCTGGCCGGACAGTCGGATCAGGTGCGGCGGGTGCTGCGCAACCCGCGCACCCTGCTGTGGCTGACCCTGTCCACCGCCCTGATCGCGGTCAACTGGTTCATCTTCGTCTGGGCCGTGAACAGCGGACGGACGCTGGAGACCAGCCTCGGCTATTATCTCAATCCCCTGTTCAACATGGCGCTGGGGGCCTGGCTGTTCCGCGAGCGGATCAGCCGGCTGGGCGGCGTCGCCATAGCGCTGGCCGCGATCGGCGTGGTGCTGCAGGGCGTGGCCATCGGCGGCCTGCCCTATGTGTCGCTGGCGCTGGCCGTGTCGTTCGCGGCCTATGGGGTGATCCGCAAGCGGGTGCAGGCGGACGCCCAGACGGGGCTGCTGGTGGAGTGCCTGATCATGGCGCCGTTCGGCCTGGCCTGGCTGATCTGGCTGCACCATCAGGGGCTGGGGCATTTCACCGACAGTCCGGTCGCGGCCTTCTGGCTGTTTCTGGCCGGGCCCATGACGGTCGGGCCGCTGGTGCTGTTCTCGTGGGCGGCGCGGCGGCTGCCCCTGTCCACCATCGGCTTCATCCAGTTCCTCGCCCCGACCATCAGCTTCGTCATCGGGGTGTCGCAGGGCGAGCCGTTCAACCTGACCCGACTGGTCAGCTTCGCCTTCATCTGGGGCGGCGCCGCGGTGTTCCTGGCCGCGGCCATGCACCGGGCCCGCGCCGCGCGCCGGGCCCTGAAGACCGCGACAGGCCCGGCCTAGACGGCTGCGTAGAGCGCCTCGAACAGGCGCAGGGCCCGCGGGTCGCCGATCAGGTGCGGCGACTGCCGGGTCATGACATAGGCGGCCGAAACATTCGTGTTCGGATCGGCCATGGCGCAAGAGCCGCCCCAGCCGCAGTGGCCCAGGGTCGCCGGATCCGGGCCGAAGATGTCCAGGCCCTCGTTGCGCATCCAGCCGGCCGCCCAGCGGATGGTGAAGGGCAGGACGCGGTCGGGGCCGTGGATGCGCTCGCGGGTGGCCTCGGCCAGGGTTTCCGGCGACAGGATGGTCTTGCCGTCCAGCATGCCCCCGTTGGCCAGCACCCCCATGATGCGGGCCAGGGCGTCGGCGCGGGCGTGCATGTTGGCCGACGGGATCTCCATCTTGCGCCACTCCGTGGAGCCGCGCCCGCCGGGGGCCGAGCCCCGGTCGAGGAAGGCGGCCTTCTTGACGGCGTCGATGGTCCCCAGATCGGGCGCGGCGGAGGGCTTTCTCAGCTGGGCCACGCGATCGTGCTGGTCCTCGGGCAGGCCGATCCACAGGTCGAGATCGAAGGGGTCGGCGAAGTCCTCGCGCAAGGCCGTCCCCATGGTCCGCCCGTCCAGCCGCCGGAACACCTCGCCCGCCAGATAGCCGATGGTGATGGGGTGGTAGCCCGACGCCGTACCCGGTTCCCACAGGGGCGCCTGGGCGGCCAGCCGCTCCAGCACGGCCTCGGGCTCGAACCAGACGGACGGGTCCACGGTCTCGTCAAAACCGGCGAGTCCCGCCTGATGGCTCATCAACTGGCCCAGGGTGATCTGGCCCTTGCCCGCCTGACCGAAGGCCGGCCAGATCTCGGCCACCGGCGTGTCGTAGGTGGTCAGACCCCGCTCCACGAGCGTCGCGATCATCAGGCTCATGACCACCTTGCCGGTGGAGAAGACCGGAACCAGCGACCGGTCGGTGAACGGCGTGGTTTTCGCGGCGTCCGCGTGGCCAGCCCACAGATCGATGACTGTCTCGCCGCCGACGCAGACGGAGAAGCGGGCGGCCAGTTCATCCAGCCCCTCGGGGGCGTCGGTGAAATTGGCGGCGAAGGCGTCTTTCACGCCGGAGAAGCGGTCGGGGCAGAGTCCGTGGATGTCGATCATGGCGCCTCAATAGCATCCCGGCGGGGATGACATAGACCCCCGATCTCCTCTCCCCACCGCGCAGCCCCCTCCACCACCCCGGCTGAGTCGCCGGGGCGGTCCCCTCCCCATGAATGGGGAGGAGAAAACGCAGCCGCGCTCAAGCAGCGAGCGTCCGCGACGCGAGCGTCAGCGCGCAGAGATGCGCTCAAGCAGCGAGCGTCCGCGACGCGAGCGTTAGCGCCCTAGGATGGCGGCGGGCCGGCCAGGACGTCGCGCTTGCCGGCGTGGTTGGCGGGGCTGACCACGCCTTCCTGCTCCATCTTCTCGATCAGGGAGGCGGCGCGGTTGTAGCCGATCTGCAGGCGGCGCTGGATGTAGGAGGTGGAAGCCTTGCGGTCACGGGTGACCACGGCCACGGCGCGGTCGTAGAGGTCGTCGCCCGAACTGCTGTTGCCGCCGAACTCGCCCGAGCCCTCGTCCTCGTCGCCGCCCTCGGTGATCAGATCCAGATATTCCGGCTCCGCCTGTTCGCGCAGGTGCTGGGCCACCTGCTCCACCTCCTGATCGGTCACGAAGGGGCCGTGCAGGCGGGTGATGCGGCCGCCGCCGGCCATGTAGAGCATGTCGCCCTGGCCCAGAAGCTGTTCGCCGCCCTGTTCGCCGAGGATGGTGCGGCTGTCGATCTTGGAGGTGACCTGGAAGCTGATCCGGGTCGGGAAATTGGCCTTGATGGTGCCGGTGATCACATCCACCGACGGGCGCTGGGTGGCCATGATCAGGTGGATGCCGGCGGCGCGGGCCATCTGGGCCAGGCGCTGGACCGCGCCCTCCACGTCCTTGCCGGCCACCAGCATCAGGTCGGCCATCTCGTCCATGACCACCACCAGATAGGGCATGTGCTCGGGACGGATCTTCTCGGACTCATAGACCGGGCGGCCCTGGTCGTCGAAGCCGGTCTGGACCGTGCGCTCGAAATGCTCGCCCTTGGCCAGGGCCTCGCGGGCCCGCTCGTTGTAGCTGGCGATGTTGCGAACGCCGAGCTTGGACATGCGGCGATAGCGGTCCTCCATCTCGCGCACGGTCCACTTCAGGGCCACGACCGCCTTCTTGGGATCGGTGACCACCGGGGTCAGCAGGTGCGGGATGCCGTCATAGACGCTGAGCTCCAGCATCTTGGGGTCGATCATGATGAAGCGGCACTGTTCCGGCGACAGGCGGTACAGGATCGACAGGATCATGGCGTTGACCCCCACCGACTTGCCCGAGCCGGTGGTGCCCGCGATCAGCAGGTGGGGCATGCGCGCCAGATCCGCCACATAGGGCTCGCCGCCGATGGTCTCGCCCAGGGCCAGCGGCAGCAGGTGCCCGGGCTTGGCGTATTCGGCGGAAGCCAGCAGGTCGCGCAGATAGACGGTCTCGCGCTTCTGGTTGGGCAGCTCGATGCCGATGGCGTTGCGGCCCTGGACCACGCTGACCCGGCAGGCGCGGGCCGACATGGAGCGGGCGATGTCGTCGGACAGGCCCACCACGCGGGCGTGCTTCACGCCGGGGGCGGGCGCCAGTTCGTAGAGGGTGACCACCGGGCCGGGGCGGATCTGGTCGATGACGCCCTTGACCCCGAACTCGGCCAGCACGCTCTCCAGCATCTGGGCGTTCTGCTTGAGGGCCTCCTCATCCACGGCCGCGACGCGGGTCTTGGGCTTGGACAGGAAGCCCAGCGGCGGCAGCTCGAAGCCCTCGGTGCGGGCGAACTCGAAGGCGCCCTGAATCTCGTTCTGCTCGCGGCCCGAGGGGCGCGGGGCCTTGACGCCGGCCACCTTGGGCGCGCGCGGCGCGGCGGCCGGCGCTGGCTCTTCCCACGGGGGCGAGGGCTGGGCCGGGTCATCGTCGATCTCGGGCGCGGGCGCGACGGCGCGGGGGCGCACGTTCGCAGCAGCGGCTGAGGCGGCCCTGGGCGCCGGGCGGGCCTTTCGCACGCCCTTCGGCGCGGGACGGGCGATGCGGACCTCGGTGAGGTCGCGCCAGCGCAGGCCCAGGGTCCAGGCCAGAAGGGTCACCGCGGCGATCGCCAGCAGGACGCCCGCGAAGGCGGCGGCGAAGGGCAGGCCCGCAAAGCTCAACAGGCTGGTCGGCGCCCACAGCAGGGCGTCGCCCCACAGGCCGCCGAGACCCGCCGCCAGCGGCCAGATGGCGGGAATGATCAGGGCCGACAGGGCGCCGGCCAGCAGCAGCACGCCGAGCAGGGCGGCGAGGGCCTTGAGCGGAGTCGGGCGCAGGCGCGTCTGCACCACCTCGCCCAGGGCCGCGGACAGGCCGAAAGCCAGCATCAGCAGGACGGCGGGCCAGGCGGCGACGCCCAGCGACTGATAGAGCAGGTCCGCGAACACCGCCCCGTTGGCGCCCATCCAGTTGGTGGGGGCGACGGAGGCCGCTGCGTTCAGGCTGGGGTCGGCCGGATTCCACGACACCAGCGAGGCCAGCAACAGGGTCGCCACGATGGCCAGGAAGCCGCCCCGGAAACGCACGGCGATGGGCGCCCCCCACAGGATGCGGGCGCCGTCATAAACGCGGGTTCCGATGGCGAGGGCCGCGGACATGGGCGGGCTCCGGTGGGACAAAAGACAACAGGCCCGATCATCGCCCGCGCAGGGTTAAGCCCGCGTTTACCAGCCCCTGCGACGGCGCCGCCTCTGGACGCGGCCGCAGGGGGGCGCGACAAGGGTCCCATGAGCCAGGACGACCTTTCCGATCTCGACATCATCGTGGCCGGCGCCGGCATGGCGGGCGCGACCTTCGCCCTCGCCGCCGCCCAGGCCGGCCTGAAGCCGGTGCTGGTGGATCCTTTCCCCTTCGACGAGCAGCTGGCGCCCGCCTTCGACGGGCGCTCGACGGCGGTGTCCTGGTCCAGTTTCCGGATGCTCAAGGCTCTTGGCGTCGGCGCGGCCATGGAGCCGCACGCCTGCCGCATGGACCGCATTCTGGTGACGGACGGGACGCGGCCCGGCGCGGCGTCGCACAGGGCCCTGCCCGCCTTCCTGCGCTTTGACGCCGACGAGATCGGCGAACGCACGGGCGGCGAGCCGCTGGGCTACATGATCGAGAACCGCCACATCCGCACGGCCCTGGCAGGGGCGGTGCGCGCGGCGGGGGTGCCGGTGCTGGCGCCCGCCGCCGTGGAGGCGGTGCGGCTGGAGGAATTCGCGGCCCACGCGGTGCTGAAGGACGGCCGGACCCTGAGCGCCCCCGTGATCGTGGGCGCCGAGGGCCGCAAGTCGGTGGTGCGCGAGGCGGCCGGGATCGGGACCACCGGCTGGAGCTACGGGCAGAGCGGGGTGGTGGCCACCGTCCGCATGGAGCGGGACCACGGCAATGTGGCCCATGAGTATTTTCTGCCGTCGGGCCCGTTCGCCATCCTGCCCCTCACCGACCGGCGCGCCAGTCTGGTCTGGACAGAGACCACGCGGCGGGGCGAGGCCCTGCGCGACGCCTCGGACGAGGCGTTCCTGAGCCATCTGAACCGGCGCTTCGGCGAGTTCCTGGGCGAGGTCACGGTGGAGGGACCGCGCTTCGTTTATCCCTTATCCCTGTCGCTGGCCGAGCGCATCGTGGCGCCGCGCGTGGCCCTGATCGGCGATGCCGCCCACGGGGTGCACCCGGTGGCGGGTCAGGGGCTGAACATGGGGCTGAAGGATCTGGCCGCCCTGGTCGAGGTCTTGGTCGAGGCCGCGCGGCTGGGCGAGGACATCGGGTCGCCGGGGGTGCTGGAGCGCTACGCCCGCTGGCGCCGGTTCGACAATGCGGCGCTGGCCGCCGGGTTCGACGGCTTCGTGCGGCTGTTCTCCAATGATGATCCGCTGACGCGTCTGGCGCGCGGCGTGGGCATGGCGGCGGTCAACCGCATCGCCCTCCTGCGCCGGGCGTTCATGACCGAGGCGGGCGGCGGCGCCGGGGATCTGCCCCGGCTGCTGCGGGGCGAGCCCGTCTAGACCCTTTCGGACAAGGACAGTCAGTCCAGCGCGCGCGCTTCTTCGGCGAGCATGATCGGCACGCCGTCGCGGATGGGGAAGGCCAGCTTGGCGCCCTTGCTGATCAGCTCGCCCGCCGCGCGGTCATACGTCAGACGGCCGCGCGTGACCGGGCACACCAGCACTTCCAGCAGGCGGGGATCAACGGTGGTCGGGGTGTTGAAATGCTCTGACATTTTTTAGTGCCCTAACGCTCGCGTCGCGGACGCTCGCTGCTTGAGGGGGTTTCTCGCCCTATCGCTCGACGCGCGGCGTCTCGCTGCTTGAGGGCTTATTGCATGGTGGGCGGCTCGTCGTCACCGGGTTCTGCGGCGTCGATGCGCAGCAGGGCTGTCAGGCAGTCGAGGCGGGCGCTTAGCGTCAGGGCCTCGATCAGGGCCTGTTTCTCGGGCGCCTCGAACGGCAAGGCCATGGACAGGCTGTTGACCAGGGCCTCGGGCGGGGCGTCGCGCGCGGCGTCCCAGTCGATGTCCAGTCCACGCGGGCTCAGATAGCCCTGAAGCGCGGCCAGCAGGTCGCTGCGCTCGAAAGCCTCACCCTCGGCCGGCGCGTTCAGATCCAGGGCGTAGGGCTCGAAGTCCGCGCGCGCCTGACGGTAGGGCGTCTGGACCGGCAATTCCGCCAGAACCCGGAACCGGGCCACGCCGGTCAGGGTGATCAGATAGCGACCGTCCGAGGTCTCGGCGAAGCTGGTGATGCGCCCGGCGCAGCCCACCGGCGACAGGGAGGGCAGGGCGTCGGGACCGCCCGACGGCTGGATCATGCCCAGCATGCGGTCCCCCGCCATGGCGTCGTCGATCATGTTCAGATAGCGCGGCTCGAAGATGTTCAGCGGCAGCTGGCCGCGCGGCAGGACGATGGCGCCCGCCAGGGGGAACACAGGGATCACCTGCGGCAGATCTGAAATCTTGATGTAGCTGTGGGCCATCGATCAGGCGAACAGGATGGAGGACAGCCGCCGGCGGCCGTCGCGGGCGATCTCGGAGGTGGAGCCCGCCGCCTCGAAAATGGTCAGAAGCTGTTTGCGCGCCGCCTGCTCGTTCCAATCGCGGTCGGCGGCGACGATCTTGAGCAGATGATCCACCGCCGGCTCAAGCTGTCCGGATGCGGCCAGGGCCAGGGCCAGGTCGAAGCGGGCCTGATGGTCGTCGGGGTCGGCGGCGACCTTCGCTTCCTGCTCGGAGGTCAAGGCGACGGGGGCGCCGGCGCCCAGCGACAACTGGGCCCGCACGCTGTTGACCGTCGGCTCCTTCGAGGGATCAGGGGCCATGGCGATGGTCTGGCGGGCCTGATCCGCGTCGCCGTCGGCCAGGTAGACCCGCGCCATGCCGGCGATGGCCTTTTCGCTCTTCGGATCCAGCTGCAGCGCCTGGGCGAAGGCCTGGGCCGCGCCGCCCAGATCATTCAGGCCCAGCGATTCCTCGCCCATGGACAGGATTTGATCCAGATCGGAAGGACCGAAGGACTCGCCGGTCAGGCGCTCGATGAAGGCGGTGATCTGGCTTTCGGGGATCGCGCCCTGGAAGCCGTCGATGGGCTGCCCGTCCTTGAAGGCGTAGACCGTGGGTATGGACTGGACACGCAGCTGCCCGGCGAAGGCGGGGTTGGCGTCCACGTCGATCTTGACCAGCTTCACCTTGCCCTTGGCCGCGCGCACGGCCTTTTCGATGGCGGGGGTCAGGGTCCGGCACGGCCCGCACCAGGGCGCCCAGAAATCCACGATGACCGGCTGGGTTTTGGACGCCTCGACCACGTCGGCCATGAATTCGGCGTCGGAGCCGTCCTTGACGGGATCGGCGGCGTTGGCGGCAAGCGGGTCGGCGAAGGTCATCGGTCTCGTTTCCGGCAAGTGTGATCAGGCAGTGTAACGCGTTGAACCCCAGATGGTCGCCCCCGGCCTGAAGTGCAATCAGGCGCGGGCGCTGAAATCCACGATCAGGGGCGGGTGATCGACCAGGGTCAGAAACCGCCGGAAGTCTGCCTGGGCCATGGCGGTGGTGGCGGTGTTGGTCAGGGGGTGAAAATTGACGATGTCCGCCCCGGCCAGCCGATGATCCAGCACAAAAGTCACGCGGCGCCCGGTGTCGTTGATCAGGCCGAAGGCCGTGACCGAGCCGGGGCGCACGCCCAGGGTCTCCATCATCAGCGCCTCGGCGCCGAAGGACAGGCGGTCCGCACCGATCAGGCGATGGGCGGCTTTCAGGTCGATGACCGTGTCCTGCCGCGCCGAAATCAGCCACAGGCGCTGCTTCTTGTCCTTTAGGAACAGGTTCTTGGTGTGGGCCCCGGGCATGGCCGCCTTGATCTCGAGCCCCTCCTCCACCCGGAAGACCGGCGGATGGTCGTGGGTGACGGCGCCCAGCGCCTGTTCGGCGAACCAGGCCAGGAGGCGGCTGCGGTCGAAGGCGGGTGGGGCGAGATCGGTCATGCGGCCATTGGGAGCTTGAGGCGTCGGGTGCGGCGGGGATAGGGTCGCGCAACCTTCAGACTAGACCGCCGGAGCCCTCCCTTGGAACTGGAATGCTACCCGATGACGCCGCGTCCGCCCGAGCTGGTGCCGGGCCGCGCCTCACGGGACTGGATGGACGCTTTCGCCTCGCGTCACCCCTACCGCTGCCTGCCGCTGAGCATGGCCAACACCACGGGGTGGGAGCTTCTGTGCCCCATGGGGTTCACCGCTGAGTGGAACGGCGGCCCGTCCCAGTCCGACATCACCCTGACGCCGGACCGGCCGCATCCCGACTTCGCCCATTTCGTGGTCTCGCACTTCTCGCGCGGGGTGGTGACCATGCACCCCAACTATCTGTTCCGCACGCCGCCGGGCTGGGCGGTGGTGGCTTCGGGTTCGCCCAATCACGTCAAGGACGGCATCCAGGCCCTGACCGGTCTGATCGAGACCGACTGGCTGCCGTTCCCCTTCACCATGAACTGGATTTTCACGCGGCCCGGCCGGGTGAAGTTCGCCAAGGGCGAGCCGTTCTGCTTCATCACCATCGTCGAGCACAAGAAGATGGAGCAGTTCCAGCCGGTCATGAAGACCCTGGACGCCAATCCCGCCATGAAGGGCCAGTTCGACGCCTGGAACCGCGAGCGCACCAGCTTCAACCACCGTCTGGCCGCGGGCGACCCGGACGCGGCCAAGGAGGCCTGGCAGCGGTTCTATTTCAAGGGCGAGCACCCCGACGAAACGACACCGCCGCCTGCTGACCATGTCAACAAGCGGCGGATGAAGTCGCTCAGACTGTTCTGACCGACGTCGATCAGTTCATGGACGGACGCACGACGCGGGGGCCCAGATTCTCAAGCACCTCGCGGGCGTCGAAGGCGTTGGGATCGCTCGGCTTGGGACCACGGCCCATCAGGATTTCCGTGTTGGCCTCGAAGCGGGTGATCTCGCGGACGTCGATGTCGCGACCCCAGGTGGAGTCCCAGGGGCTCCAGTAGCCGCGGTGATAGAAGCGCCAGGACGGGCCCCAGTAGGGGCCGTAGCGCGAGCTGAACCACGGATCGGGCGTGCCCACATAGCGGGTGTCGCGATCGGTGACCCGATCCACGGTCTGGAACCAGTCGAACCCGCTCTGGGCCGTCAGTTCCGCGGCGCGGTAGAGCAGGTACATCTCCACCGTCTCGCGCGAGGTCACGGAGTTGCCGGCAAAGCCGACCCGGAAGCGGTTCTGCTCGATCTGCATTTCAGAATAGCCGCCGCGCGCTTGCGGGCTGGCGGCTTGATACGGGGTCGCGGTGGCGCAGGCCGTAAGGGCCAGGGCGGCGACCGAAGCCAGGATGACGCGTTTCATGAAACTCTCTCCCATTTAGCCCGATGATATCCGCCGCTGACTGAACGGCAGATGAACGGCTCCGTTCCGCCTGACCAGAAGTCCTTATAATCTCACAAGAATAAGAACCGACGCCAGGAGCAACAGTCCCCCGACCACAAGGCCGAAGTTACGCTGAAATCTGGGGTCCGTCATGCGGGCTTTCAAGGCCGCGCCGCCCATGCCGTAGGCGGTCATGGTGATCACATCCATGCCGATGGTGGCGCAGGCGAACAAGGCCAGCTGGGGCGCGGCCGGCCGGCTCACATCCAGGAACGGCGGCAGGACCGCGGTGAAGAAAAGGATGGCCTTGGGGTTGGCGATCTGGACGGTGAAGCCGTCCACCAGGGCGCTGCGGCCTTTCCGGACCGGAATCTCGGACGGTTCGGCGGCGGTGCGAAAGGCGCCGCGGATCGCCTTCACGCCCAGCCACGCCACGTAAAGCGCGCCGCCGACAGCCAGAACCCTGAAGGCTTCCGGAAACGCCTTGACCAGGGCGCCCAGACCCAGGGCGGCGGCGGAGAACCAGACCAGGGTGGCCGCATTCATGCCTGCCACCGCCATGAAGACGGAGGCGCGCCCCTTCTGCATCCCCGTGGCCACGGCGAAGACATTGGCGGGGCCCGGCGTCATGGCCATGATCGCCATCACCCCGAGAAAGGTCAGATAGAGGTGCGGATCGACGGGCAGGGCGTTCATGGCCGCCGTGTGCGCGGCGCCTCGCGCGCCGTCAAGCGGGATCAGGGGTGGTCGTGGCCGTCATCTGCAGCGGGCGCCGCGGCGAGGGCGGGATGCGCGGTCGCCAGCTCGGCGAACGCTTCGGCGAGGGCGGCCTGGACCTCGACCGAGGCCATGGCGCCGGCCACGTCAGCCTGCGACAGGGCGGCCTCGACAATGGCGCCGAGGTCCATGGTCTGCATCATGGTTCCGGCGGTGTTCAGCCCCACCTCGGCCGCGGACGCGACGAAGGTCATGAGATCCGGCCCGTATTCGGTCCAGAGCGCGGCCATGCGGGCCTCCCGCTCAGCTTCGGTGAGGGCCTGGTCGTCGTTCAGCGCCTCGACCTTGGCTCCGAACGCGGCCATGCGGGATTCGATGTCGCCAAGGTCCTGCTCGAAGGCGCTGGGCTCATAGCCGGGGATGACCCCGGCCATGGAGCGGGTTTCCCCGTCCTGCGCAAACGCCGGAGCGGCGATGATCGTGGCGGCTGCGACGATGGCGATGAGGCGCATGGCGGTCTCCCTGTCCGACCCCCACACAATTCTTCCGAAACCGCGTTCGGGCAAGTGACAACGCCGTAAGGTGGGTGGGGCCTATTCTGCGTCGGCGGCGGTGGCCGCGGCGTCGGACGCAGTTTCAGCGGCGGCGAACTGCGCTTCCGCGCCGGCCCGGATCTGGGTCGGGATGGCGAGGATCACCGGAATCGCGGCGTCCCGCGCCGCCGTCAGTTCGGCGCGGGCCTCTTCGTCTTCCGAGGCGGCGATGCGGGCGTTGAAGAAGGCCTCGAAATCCCGGGCGAAGCCCTCGAACTCGGGCTGGTAGCGCGCCAGGATTTCGTCCACCGACGCCATGGTGACGGCCCGGTCGCCGCCGCCCGCCTCGCCGGCCGCCTGCAGTTCACGGGTCATCTGATCGACCTGCTGCTCGAACCGCTCGGCCCGCGCCTCGAAGGCCGCCTCGTCCATAGGCGCTGCGGCAGGCGCTGCGGGCGCGGCCTGCGGCGCCGCGTCCTGGGCCTGGGCTGCGCCGGTCAGGGCGAGGGCGGCCGTGGCGGCCAGAAGCGTGCGGATCAGCATGGCGGAACTCCGGAAGCTGGGTCAGCCGCCAGAATGCCTCATCGCCCGCCCTGCTCCAAGACCGATCAGCCCCGGTCGCGGTTCTCGCGCTTGGCCAGCACCCGCAGGCGCAGGGCGTTCAGCTTGATGAAGCCGGCCGCGTCCTTCTGGTCATAGGCCACGGCGCCGTCCTCGAAGGTGACCAGCTCCTGATCGTACAGGCTGTTGGGGCTCTCGCGGCCGATGACGGTGGCGTTGCCCTTGTACAGCTTGACCCGCACCGTGCCGGACACCTTGGTCTGGCTGTGATCGATGGCGGCCTGCAGCATCTCGCGCTCGGGCGAGAACCAGAAGCCGTTGTAGATCAGGTGGGCGTATTTGACCGCCAGTTCGTCCTTCAGGTGCATGGCGCCGCCGTCCAGGGTGATGGACTCGATGCCCCGGTGCGCGGCCAGCAGGATCGCGCCGCCGGGAGTCTCGTAGACCCCGCGCGACTTCATGCCGACGAAGCGGTTCTCCACCAGATCCAGCCGCCCGATGCCGTTGTCGTGGCCGTACTGGTTCAGGGCGGTCAGCAGGGTCGCGGGGCTCATGGCCTCGCCGTTGATGGAGACCGCATCGCCCTTCTCGAAACCGATGGTGATGACGGTGGGGGTGTCCGGCGCGTCCTCCGGCGACAGGGTGCGCTGGTGCACGAACTCGGGCGCCTCGACGGCCGGATCCTCCAGCACCTTGCCCTCTGACGACGAGTGCAGAAGGTTGGCGTCGACGCTGAACGGGGCCTCGCCGCGCTTGTCCTTGGCGATGGGAATCTGGTGCTTCTCGGCGAATTCCAGCAGGGCCTCGCGGGACTTGAACTCCCACTCGCGCCACGGGGCGATGACGCGGATGTCGGGCTCCAGGGCGTAGTAGCCCAGCTCGAAGCGGACCTGGTCGTTGCCCTTGCCGGTGGCGCCGTGACAGACGGCGTCCGCGCCCATCTGGCGGGCGATCTCGATCTGGCGTTTGGCGATCAGCGGCCGGGCGATGGAGGTGCCCAGCAGATACTGGCCCTCATAGACCGTGTTGGCCCGGAACATGGGGAAGACGTAGTCCCGCACGAACTCCTCGCGCAGGTCGTCGATGAAGATGTTCTCGGGCTTGATGCCCATCTTCAGCGCCTTCTCGCGCGCCGGCGCCAGCTCTTCGCCCTGGCCCAGGTCGGCGGTGAAGGTGATGACCTCCGCGCCGTATTCGGTCTGCAGCCACTTCAGGATGATGGAGGTGTCCAGACCGCCGGAATAGGCGAGGACGACTTTCTTGGGGGCTTGGTCGGCGGACATGACGGACTTTCGGACGCGGCGGGGAGATGGCCGCGCTTAAAGAACCAATGGTCCCGTCTTGCAAGACCCGTCAGTCGCGGACGCTGAAGCGATATTCGTGATGCTGGCGATAGGTCTGGCCGGGGCGCAGGACGGTGGAGGGGAACTCCGGCCGGTTGGGGCTGTCCTGATAGTGCTGGGGCTCCAGGCAGAAGCCGGTGCGCGGCTGATAGACGACCCCGCCCTTGGCCGGCCAGTCGCGGATGGCGTTGGCCGTATAGAACTGAACCCCCGGCGCGGTGGTGTGCAGTTCCATGACCCGGCCGCTGGACGGATCGCGCGACCACGAGGCCAGCCGGAAATCGCCCGGCGCGCCCCGCACCACGAAATTGTGGTCGTAGCCGTTTCCGATGCGGATCTGCTCATTGTCCGCCTCGATGTCGCGGCCGATGGGCTTGAGCCGGCGGAAGTCGAAGGGCGTGCCCGCCACGGGCCGGATCTCGCCGGTCACCACCTTGTCGGCGTCGAAAGGGGTGAAGGCGTCCGACGCCATCATCAACTGGTGGTCCAGGATCGAGCGCGAGCCGTCGCCGGTCAGGTTGAAATAGCCGTGGCTGGTCAGGTTGACGACCGTGGGCCGGGTGGTCGTCGCCGTCATGTCGATGCTCAGGGCGCCGCCCGGCGTCAGACGATAGACGACCTCGGTGGTCAGTTCGCCGGGAAAGCCCTGGTCGCCGTCCGGGCTGATCAGGGTCAGGCGCACGCCCGGCCCCAGGTCGTCGTGGATCGCCTCGCCCCGCCACAGGCGCTCGGCGAAGCCGTCGGGGCCGCCGTGGAACGAGTGGGCGCCGCCGCCGGTGTCCAGCTGGATCATCTCGCCGTCCAACTGGAACTGCCCGCCCGCGATACGCCCGGCGTAGCGGCCGACGATGGTGCCGAAATTGCGGTTGCGGTCGATGTAGTCCTCAAGGGTGTCCAGCCCCAGCACCACGTCGCCCATGACGCCGTCCCGGTCGGGCGCGGTCAGGGAGACGACGATGCCCCCGTATTCGATGATCCGGGCGGTCATGCCATTGGCGCCGATGAGGTCGAACGCCTTCACGGGGCGCCCATCCGGCATCTGGCCGAAAAGGCTTTCGCTGACGCCGCCGGGGCGGGCGGGCATCGACGCACAGGCGGCAAGGCCGGTGACGGCCAGCCCGGCGGTCAGGCTTCGCCGGCTGAGGGTGAAGGTCATGGCAGCGTTTCCCTATGGTCTTTCGGGAAGCCTAGCGGTCCCGTGACACCGGTGTCGAGGGGCCCGCCGCCGCATCGGCGCCGACCAGAAACGGCTGCGGACAAGAAAAAGGCCCGGCCGCCGAGGCGACCGGGCCGATTTCTGGAATGACGTCGGCGATCACTCGCCCAGCGTCACCTCCTCGATGGGCAGGCCCAGTTGCTCAAGCTGGGGCCGGACCACCTCGGCGTCGCCGACCACCACCCACACGAAGCGCGAGGGGTCGATGACGGCGCGGGCGGCGGCGTCCATCTCGGCGGCGGTCATGGCGTTGTAGCGCCCGGCCACCGTCTCCCAGTAGTTGTCGGGACGGTCGTACAGGGCGTTGGAGCGCATGGCCGACAACACCGCCGAGGACGTCTCGAACTGACCGGCCAGCTGGCGGGTGCGGCCGTTGACGGTGCGCACCCGCTCGTCTTCGGTGACGCCGTTCTCGCTCAGGAAGGCGTCGAACTGGGCGATCATGGCCGCGATCGAGTCGCCCGTGCGGTCCGCCTGCACCGGCGCCCGGAACAGGTAGGGCGTCTGATGCTCGCGGGTGCTGACCGAGGCGGACGCGCCGTAGGACCAGCCCTTCACCTCGCGCAGCTCGGTGTTGATGCGCGACAGGAAGCCGGCGCCCAGCACCTCGTTGGCCGCCTCCAGCACCAGGGTGTCGTCCTGGCCCGTCACCGGCAGGATGGTTCCGCCGAAGATGATGGACTGGGGCGACTGCGGTCGGTTGACCAGCACCACGCGGGGCTGGAGCGGCGGAATGGCCACGTCGAAATTCTTGACGCCGCGCGGGGTGGAGGGCGCCGTCCAGGATCCGAAGCGGGCCTCCAGAAGCGGGACCAGGGTCTCCAGCGTCACGTCCGCCGTCACATAGATGCGGGCGTTGTCCGGACGAATCCAGGTCTGGTGGAAGGCGACCAGGTCGTCCCGGGTGATGGCCTGAACCGTCTCGGGATCTCCCAGGCCGCTGTAGGGGCGGCCATAGGGGTGGTCTTCACCGAACAGCACCACAGGCGTGACGCGGCCGCCGAGACCGGACGGCTCGGTCAGTTCGCTGGCGATGGCGGCCAGCTGGGTGGCGCGCAGGCGCTCCACCTCGGCCGGCTCAAAGGCCGGGTTCATGACCACGTCAGCCAGCAGGTCCAGCGACGGCTCAAGGTTCGGCGTCACCGCTCCAAGGCTTACGAAGGTGCGGTCCAGAGACGACCCGCCGTAGATCGAGGCGCCCAGACGCTCGCGCGCCTCGGCCAGTTCGGTGGCGTTCAGGCTCTCGGTGGCTTCGGTCAGCAGGTCCAGCATCAGATTCTGGGTGCCCAGGGCGTCGGACGGATCGGCGGCGAGGCCGGCGTCAAACTCCACAGCGATGCGGACCGTCGGAACGGTTTCGGCGCGGGCGTAGACCACCTCGATGCCGTTCGACAGGGTCGCGCGCTGGATGTCGGGGAAGTCCAGGTTCTGGACCTCGGCGATCTGCGGCATGGGATCGCGCGGGGTCGGCGTATAGTCCTGCGGCGCGGCCGAAGGCGCGGCGCCGGACGGATCGCGCGCCGCCTCCACATAGTCTTCACGCTCGCCGGGCTCGACACGCATGGTCCAGACCGGACGGGTCAGCCAGCGCTGCATGGCCGCCGTCACCGCCTGGGGCGTCACGGCCGCGTAGGCTTCCAGCTGCTGGCGATAGAAGGACGGGTCGCCCGCGTACAGCTGGCCCTCGGCCAAAGCCACGGCCTTGCCGCCGAAGCCGCCGACCTGCTCAAGGCCGTAGATGCGGCCGGCCACCTCGTTGGTGGCCACGCGCTGAACCTCTTCGGCCGTGGGGCCATTGGCGATGAAGTCCGCCATGATGGCGTCCAGACGCTGCGACACCGCATCGGCGTCTTCGCCCGGCTTCACGTTCACCACCACGCTGAACATGCCCACGCGCTGGAAGGCCTGCATGGAGGCCGAGACCGAGGTGGCGGTCTGGTCGCCGCGCACCAGTTCATTGTCCAGACGCGAGCTGGCCAGGCCGCCCAGCACCGACCCCGCCACGCTCAGCGGGATGGCGTCCTCATCCAGCATCCCGGGCACGATCCAGGTCCGGTACAGGCGCACATTGGCCACCCGGTCCTGCATCACGCGATGGACGGGTGCGTCCAGGGTCGGCACGTCGGCCTCGGCCGGCGTGTTCACCGGACCGGCCGGAATGCCGCCGAAATAACGGTCGACAAGGGTGCGGGCGGTGGCCACGTCGATGTCTCCGGCCAGCACCAGCACGGCGTTGTTGGGGCCGTAGTTGTCCGTGAACCACTGGCGCACGTCGTCCATGGAGGCGGCGTCCAGATCAGCCATGGAGCCGATGGTGGAGTGGCGGTAGGGGTGGCCCTCGGGGAACAGGTCTTCCAGCATCTGGTAGTAGACCAGGCCGTAGGGCTGGTTGTCCCCCTGACGCTTTTCGTTCTGGACGACGCCGCGCTGGTTATCCAGACGCTCCTGGCTGACGGTCCCCAGCAGGTGACCCATGCGGTCGCTCTCCAGGTAGAGCGCCTGCTCCAGCGCCGGGGTCGGCACGGTCTGGAAGTAGTTGGTGCGGTCGAACCAGGTGGTGCCGTTCAGGTCCGTGGCGCCCATGGCGCGGGTGTAATTGAAATAGCTGCCCGGCGCGTTCTCCGAGCCCGCGAACATCAGGTGCTCGAACAGGTGGGCGAAGCCGGTCTGGCCCTGCGGCTCGTCCTTGGAGCCCACATTGTACCAGATGGACACCGCCACCACCGGAGCCTTGCGGTCCTCATGGACGACGACCGTCAGGCCGTTGTCGAGGGTGAACCGCTCGTAGGGAATGTCGACGCGTTCGACCAGTTCGGAGACCGGCGCCGCCTCCGTGGAAATTTGTGCAAGGGCCGCGCCGGGCGCGACCAGAAGCACAGCGAAGAGGAAAGTCAGAACACGACGCATGCGCGATACCCCCGGGACATTGGAAGGGCGAACCCTATCAGGCGGGGGGTCGGGCGCAATTCGCCCAACATTAAAGTTCGGACAGGTTTGGCGCCGCCCCGTCAGCCGCCGGCTGCGACTCTGAGAAACAGCACCCGCGCGGCGCCGTAGTCGCGGGCGTCGAGGCGCTCATAGCCGGGGGTCTCGATCTCCGGCTCGTCCGATCCGCGCTCGAGGATCACCAGGGCGCCGGGCGCCAGCCAGTTCCCTTCAAGCAGACGGGCCAGCGCCTGTTCGCCCAGGCCCTGGCCATAGGGCGGATCGAGGAAGGCGAGGTCGAACGCCTCGCCCGCCGAGCCGGGGCGCACGCCCAGATCCACGGCGCTGCGGCGATGGACACGGCAGACGCCGAACAGGCCGAACGCCTCCATGTTGTCGCGGATGGCGCCGCGCGCGCCGTCGTCGGTCTCCACGAACAGGGCGAAGGCCGCCCCGCGCGACAGGGCCTCGAACCCCAGGGCGCCCGAGCCGGCGAACAGGTCGATCACCCGCGCGCCGTCCAGATTGCGGCCCCAGGAGGCGTGTTCGATGACATTGAACACGGCCTGACGGGCGCGGTCGGAGGTGGGACGGGTGCCCTGCCCTTCCGGCGCGACGATGGCCCGGCCCCTGAACTGTCCGGCGACGATCCGCATGGAGACTTACGAGCGTCCGCGCGGGCCGCCGGGGCCACGGGGCTTGCCGCCGCCGGAGGGACGGTCGCCGCCGGGGCGGTCGCCGCCAGAGCGCGGGCCCGCCGGGCGCGGGGCGAAGGGGCGTCCGCCCGGCTTTGCGCCGGGCTTGCCGCCGCGCGGACGGTCCGCGCCGCCGTCACGAGGCTTGAAGTCGCGCTTGGGCCGGTCGCCGTCGGCGCGGGGGGCGCGATCGTCGCGGGGCTTGAAGTCGCGCTTGGGACGATCACCCTCGGCGCGGGGCGCGCGGTCCTCGCGGGGTTTGAAATCGCGCCGGGGACGCTCGCCGTCCGCCCGCTCCTCGCGAGGCTTGAAAGGACGCTTGGGCCGGTCGCCGCCGGGGCTGGAGCGAGGCTTGGCCTTGGCCCAGCCTTCCTTCTTGGCGGGACGCTTCTCGGCCTCTTCCACCGCTGCCTCGGCGGCGCGGGTGCGGCTGGGCTTGCGCGAGGGGTCCGACATGGGCGAGCCGGACTTGCCGCGCACCACCGAGCCGGTGGGACGGCGCCCCGGCACAGGCGCCGGGGTCTCGACCGTATTGCCCTGGGGCAGGTTCTCGGGGCGGATGTACTGGGCCAGCATCTCGCGGATCACGCGGGGGCCGACTTCTTCCACGTGGCCTGTGTCCAGCGTGCCCAGCTGGAACGGGCCATAGGCCAGACGGATCAGCCGGTTCACCGTCAGACCGACGGACTCCAGAACCTTGCGGACCTCGCGGTTCTTGCCCTCGGTGATCGAGACGCTGATCCACAGATTGGCCGGGGCCCGGCTGTCTGTGTCGGCGGCCTTTTCCTTGACCTTGTCCAGGGTCGCCTCGATGGGGCCGTAGCGTTCGCCATCGACGGTCACGCCGTCTTTCAACTTGTCCAGCTGGTCCTGGGTCACACGGCCCCGGGCGCGGGCCCGGTATTGGCGCACCAGAGACGAGGTGGGCAGCTCCAGCGCGCGCGCCAGCTCCCCGTCGTTGGTCAGCAGCAGCAGGCCTTCGGTGTTGATGTCCAGCCGCCCCACCGAGATCACGCGGGGCAGGCCTGCGGGCATGGCGTCGAACACGGTCGGCCGCCCGGCGGGGTCGTTGTGGGTGGTCAGAAGACCCACCGGCTTGTTGTAGCGCCAGACCCGGGTGGCGGCGATGGTGCCGATGGGCTTGCCGTCCACGGTGATGACATCGTCGCGCGTGACCAGGGTGGCGGGCGTGTCGAGGATGCGGCCGTTGACCGCCACCTTGCCCAGGCCGATCAGGCGCTCGACCTCGCGCCGCGAGGCGATGCCGGCGCGGGCCATGACCTTGGCGATGCGCTCCTGACGCAGGGGCGCCTTGGGCGCGTCCCGGTCGTCCTTGCCGCCTGGCTTGCCGCCGGGGCGAGCCGGTCCTTTGGAGAACGAGGACTTGGAGTCGTCCCTTTTCCCGCTATGAGGGGGGCTCTTCTTGCCGCCGGGGCCGCCGAAACGCTTTTCGGCCTGGCCCGGTCGGGGCGTCTTGTCGGTGTCTTTGAAATGGCGGACCATGATGAGCGGTTCATGCGCACGGCGCTTGATCTAGCGCAAGCCGCAGCGGAGGCCGGAGAGGTCCCCGTGGGCGCAATTGTCGTCGATGAGGCCACCGGCAAGGTGATCGGAACCGGCGCCAACCGTCCGGTCGCCCTGCACGACCCCACCGCCCACGCCGAGGTGCGCGCCATTCGCGAGGCCGGCGAGACCCTGCAGAACTACCGCCTCACCGACCTGACCCTCTATGTGACGCTGGAGCCCTGCGCCATGTGCGCCGGCGCCATCAGCCACGCCCGCATCGGCCGGGTGGTCTGGGCCGCCGACGATCCCAAGGGCGGGGCGGTGATCCACGGCCCGAAATTCTTCGACCAGCCCACCTGCCATTCCCGCCCGGCGGTGCAAGGGGGCGTTCTGGCCAATGAGGCGAGCGCGCTTCTGAAGAGGTTCTTCGCCTCGCGCCGCAAGCCGGGGCGCAAGGCAGGGGAACAGGCGTCCTCCGAGCCGCGTTGAGCTTCGGCCTGCAACAGCAAAGGTCGCCGCCGTGCGCGCTTTTCCCGCCAGCCTCATGATCCTGGCCATCTCGGCCTGTGGCTCGTCCGAGACCGAGGCGCCCACGGACAGCGCGGAAGTGCAAAGCCGCGCGCAGGACGCCCAGACGGCGCGACGCCGCACCGGGGCGGAGATCCAGGAGCGCATCCTGACCCGCACCGTGCGCGCCGTTTATCTGTGCAACAACGGCGAGCGCCTCAGCGTCGACTTCGACAACGCCCGCCAGATGGCCACGGTCCGCCAGGTCAGCGGCAAGGCCGTGGACCTGCGCCAGCAACGGGCCGCTGACGGCATCTGGTACACCGCCAGCGGCTATGAGCTGCGCGGCGAGGGCGCCATGGCCACCTGGACCGCGGAAAATCTGGAACCCACCACCTGCCGGGCGGTGGACTAGTCGGGCTTTTCGAACAACGCGACCAAGGGCCCGTGCAGGCTCGCCCGCCAGCCGAACCGGCGTCCAATCCAGTCGATGGTCTGGTCCGAATAGAACACCACATGGCTGGGCTGGCGGCGATAGCGCCAGCCGGCGAAGTCCCGCTCCGGCGTCAGGCGCTCGGTCATGACCGACAGGAAACCGCCGGGGTTCAGCAGGGAGTCCAGCCGCGCGAACACCTCGCCGGGCCTGTGCAGGTGCTCCACCACCTCGGTGCAGGTGATGAAGTCGTAGCGCCGGTTCAGGACGATGGGGTCGGGCCGGAAGTTGGGATCGTACTCGGCTGTGGGGTGGCCCGCCTCGGCCAGCATGAGCGACAGGGTCGGCCCCGGTCCGCAGCCGAAATCGAGCCCTTGCGCGCCCGGCGTCAGACGCTCAAGCAGCGGGTCCAGCGCCTGTTGCAGGAAGGCGCGGTAACGGAGGTCGTCCGGATCGTTCCGGTGCAGGGCGTATTCGGCCCGCTCTTCCTCCGGAGACGGACGCTGCGCCGGATCGAGAAACGTCAGGTCGCAGGCTTCGCAGCGGAAATAGCGCAGGCCCCCGATGTCGGCGAAGGACGGCGCGTTCGCCGCCACACAAAGAGGACAGGCCGGGGTCAGGCCGCGCCCTCGGCAATGAGGAACGCGCGCACCTCGCCCGGATCGACGCCCTTGACCACCTCGGCCCGGCCAATGCCCCGCGCCAGGATGAAGGTCAGGGCCCCGCCTTCGGCCTTCTTGTCGCCGGCCATCAGGGCGATCAGGCGGTCCGCCTCGAAGGCGCCGGCCTGATCCAGTCGGGTGGGCAGGCCCGCCGCCGCGGTGACGGCTTCGACCCGCCGCGCGTCTTGCTCCTCGCACAGGCCCAGCCGCGCCGAGAACCGGAACGCCATGCAGCAGCCCAGCGCCACCGCCTCACCGTGGGTCAGGACCTCGTCGTAGCCCAGCGCCGTCTCCAGCGCGTGGCCGAAGGTGTGGCCCAGGTTCAGCAGGGCGCGGCGGCCCGCCTCCTTCTCGTCCTCGCTCACCACGGCCGCCTTGATCCGCACCGAGCGCACCACGGCCTCGCTCAGGGCGGCAGGATCGCCCGTGGCGCCGCCAGCGCCCTGCCCGCCCAGCCAATCGAAGAATTCCGCGTCACAGATCAGGCCGTGCTTGAGCACCTCGGCCCAGCCCGAGCGCAGCTGCCGTTCCGGCAGGGTCTTCAGCACCTCGATGTCGGCCAGGACCAGACGCGGCTGGTGGAACGCCCCCACCAGATTCTTGCCGCGCGGGGTGTCGATGGCGGTCTTGCCGCCCACCGAGGAATCCACCTGGGCCAGAAGGGTCGTGGGAACCTGGATGAAATCGACGCCGCGCATGTAGAGCGCCGCCGCAAGCCCGGCCAGATCGCCCACCACGCCGCCGCCCAGGGCCACGATCATGTCCTTGCGGTCCAGCCCCGCTTCAGCGCAGCGGTCCAGCACCCGCTCCAGATGCGCGAACGACTTGGACGCCTCGCCCGCCGGAACCGTGGCCAGTTCGGGTTGAACGCCGTGGCTCTCGAGGCCCGCGATCAGGGCCGGGGCGTGCAAGGCCGCCACCGTCTCGTCCGACACGATCAGGACGCGGGGTTGCTTCAGCAGGGCGGCGATGCGCGCGGGACCGGCCGCCGCGTCGGCCAGCAGGCCCGATCCGACCAGAACCTCGTAGGGCGCGAAGCCGGCGCCCGAAACCGTCACCGCCGTCATGCGCCGGTCTCCGCCTGGTGATCCGTCAGGGCCTTGATGATCGCCTCCACCGCCTCGGCGTGGGCGCCGCCGCCCGTCTCCACCACAAGGTCGGCCTCGGCGTATATGGGATAGCGCGCCTCGGCCAGAGCCTTGAGGATCTCGGCCGGGTCCTTGCCCCGAAGCAGGGGTCGGGTGTCCCGCTTGGCCACGCGCCGGGCGACGATGCCCAGGTCCGCCTTGAGCCAGACGGTGACGGCGTGACGCTTCAGGTGCGCGCGGGTGTCGGGATTCAGCATGGCCCCGCCGCCGGTGGCCAGCACGATGGGCCGGCCTTCCAGCAGCCGGCGCATGACGCGCGCCTCGCCGTCGCGGAACGCCACCTCGCCCAGGGTTGCGAAGATGTCGGACACGCTCATGCCCGCGGCTTCCTCGATCTCGTCGTCGGAGTCGCAGAACTTCATGCCAAGCCGCGACGCCAGCCGGCGGCCCACGGTGGATTTTCCCACCCCCATCAGCCCGACCAGGGCTATGGTGCGCGTGTTCAGGCGTTTCAGTTCCGAAGCGGAGAGGACGGCGGTCATGATCGGTGAAACCCTTGCACGACCCGCTGTTCGCCGCCAACCGCCGATGAGGGTTTCGTGACGGTTTCCCCCGCCTCGCCGCAGATCGAGGCCTTTCTCGAGATGATGGCGGTGGAGCGCGACGCCTCCCCCCACACCCTGTCCGCCTACGCCCGCGACCTGAACGACGCGGAGAACGCGGCCTCGGGCGGACTTATGGCCGCCGACGAGACGGCCATCGAGGACTGGTTCGCGGACCTGTCGCGGCGGGGCCTGTCGCCCGCGACCCAGGCCCGGCGGCGCTCGGCTGTGCGACAGTTCTATCGCTTCGCCCTGGCCGAAGGCTGGCGCCCGGATGACCCGTCCCGCCGTCTGGACGCCCCAAAACAGGGCCGCCCCCTGCCGAAGACCCTCAGCCGGGACGAGATCGAGCGGCTGATCGCCGCCGCCTCGGCGCGGGACGGGGCGGCGGGGGCGCGTCTGATCTGCCTGATGGAGCTGGCCTACGCCTCGGGCCTGCGGGTGTCGGAGCTGCTGGGCCTGAAAGTCCAGGCCGTCCGGCGCGATCCCACCCATCTGATCGTGCGCGGCAAGGGCGGCAAGGAGCGGCTGGCCCCCCTGAACGACGCCGCCCGCACCGCGGTGAAGGCCTGGCTGATCCTGCGCGACGCGGACAAGGCCCGCGCCGACAGTTCGTGGCTGTTCCCCTCAAACGGCAAGAGCGGCCATCTGACCCCTCGCCGGTTCGCCCAACTTCTGGATCAGGCCGCCGTGGACGCCGGGATCGACCCGGCTCGGGTCAGCCCCCACGTGCTGCGCCACGCCTTCGCCACCCATCTGCTGGAAGGCGGCGCGGACCTGCGCATCGTCCAGACCCTGCTGGGCCACGCCGACATCGCCACCACCCAGATCTACACCCACGTGGCCACTGACCGCCTGACCCAGGTGATGACTAGCAAGCACCCCTTGGCGAAGGGCGATTGAGCCTTCTGAACCCGTGCTTGCCCGCGCGCGTTGACGGCTTTAGGTTCCGCCGCTCCCCGATCAGCCGCCCACCGGACATCCATGGCCGCCCGTCATTACCTCGACTTTGAAAAGCCGATCGCCGAGCTTGAAGCCAAGATCGAGGAGCTGAGCCTGCTGTCCGAATCCGCCGGCTCGTTCGAGACCGAGGTAGCCGGGCTGAGAAAGAAGGCGGAACAGCTTCGCAAGAAGACCTATGCGGAACTGGACCCGTGGCGGAAGACGCAGGTGGCCCGCCACCCCCAGCGCCCGCACCTGGGCGACTATCTGGCGGGACTGTTCACCGACTTCACCGAGCTGCACGGCGACCGCAAATTCAGCGACGACCAGGCCATCATCGGCGGTCTGGGCCGCTTCCGGGGCCAGGCCTGCGTGGTCATGGGCCATGAGAAGGGCCACGACACCGCCAGCCGCCTGACCCACAATTTCGGCATGGCCCGGCCCGAGGGCTACCGTAAGGCGGTGCGCCTGATGGACATGGCCGAGCAATTCGGCCTGCCGGTCCTGACCTTCGTGGACACCGCCGGCGCCTACCCCGGATTGGGCGCCGAGGAGCGCGGCCAGGCCGAGGCCATCGCCCGCTCCACCGAGCGCGGCCTGACCCTGGGCACGCCCATGATCGCGACGGTTACGGGCGAGGGCGGTTCCGGCGGCGCCATCGCGCTGGCCGCCGCCAACCGGGTGCTGATGCTGGAGCACTCCATCTATTCGGTGATCTCACCCGAGGGCGCGGCGTCGATCCTGTGGCGGGACGGCGCGCGGGCCAAGGACGCGGCCGCGGCCATGAAGATCACCGGACCGGACCTGATCGAGCTGAAGATCGTGGACCGCCTGATCCCCGAACCCCTGGGCGGCGCCCACGCGGATCCCGCAACCGCCATCCAGACGGTGGGCGACGTGCTCGAGGAAGAACTGAAGGCGCTGATGGCCCTGTCGCCCAACGCCCTGAAGGCCCAGCGCGCCGACCGCTTCTACGCCATCGGGCGCTTCTAGCCCGCGATCTCGCGGCAATCGGCGACGAACGTCTCAAGGTCCGCCTCGGGCACGGCCGGAAACGGCCCCAGGCTCTGGGAGCCGTAGTTGAAGGCGATGGCGCCGCCAGCCTCCAGACGGTCGATGAGGTCGGGAGGAATGGCGCCGGACGCTTCCACCCCCTGCGCGCGCTCCGCCTCAAGGTCGGCGGCCAGGGCATAGGCCTCGTCCCCTGCGCCTATGGTGAAGCGGTCTTCGCTCATGATCCGCTGAAAGCGGTCGCTTTCGGCCTCCAGCCGGGCCGGGTTGCGCGTGCAGGCGACGGCCGCGATCAGGTCTCCGCCCGCCTCAAGCCTCAGCGCCACGCCCTCGCCTGACGCGACCAGGGTCCAGCCTGCGCCCGCGAACGGCTCTTCAGCAGGAATGGCGGCGTCTTCGGTCGGGTTCGCCGGCGTCTGAGGCTCATTGTCGCCGCAGGCCGTCAGCAGCAGGGCGCCCGTCAGGGAGGCGGAAATCCAGAGGCGTGTCATGCAGGTCCTTTTCGTTGTCGGGACCGAAACGGTCCGACGCGCCTACAGTTTCGTGCGCAGGGACCACAACTCGGGGAAGCAGCGTTTCTCCAGCGTTTTGGCCAGGTAGGCGACGCCCTCGGTGCCGCCGGTGCCGGGACGCCGCCCGATGATCCGTTCGACCGTGATGACGTGCTTGTGCCGCCAGGTGATCAGGGCGTCGTCCAGATCCACCAGCTTCTCGGCCAGCTGGTACAGTTCCCACCAGCGCGCGGTGTCCCGGTAGACCTCCAGCCAGGCGGCCTCCACTTCGGGGTGGGGTTCATAGGGCTGGCTGACGTCGCGGTTCAGCACGGCGTCGGGAATCGGCAGGCCCGCCCTGGCCAGTTGCGCCAGGGCGTCATCGTAGAGGCTGGGGGACTCGATGGCCGCTTTCAGCGCCGCGTGGGCGTGGGGCCGGTCCTCGTGGAAACGCAGGAAGCGATCGTCTTTCAGGCCCAGCATGGCCTCGATGCGGCGGAACTGATCGCTCTGGAAGCCCGAGGACGTGCCGAGGGAATCGCGGAAGCGCAGATAGTCCGCCGGGGTCATGGTGGCCAGGATGTCCCAGGTCTGGGTCAGGACGCTCTGGATGCGCGAAACGCGGGCCATGCTCTTGTAGGCCGGGGTCAGGTCGCCCGCCCGGACCAGGGCCTGGGCGTAGCCGAGCTCGTGCAGGATCTGCTTGAGCCAGAGCTCCTTGGCCTGATGGATGATCACGAACAGCATTTCGTCGTGCTGATCGGTCAGCGGATTCTGGGCGCCCAGAACCTGATCCAGGGTCAGATAGCGCGCGTAGGTCATGTCGGCGGGTTGGGTCATGGGCCTCTATCCCCCGACTGCGGTCCCGCCTCAAGCGCGCTTGCCCCGCCTGGACCCGGCCCATACGGTGAACGTACAAGAAAATTCAGGCTTTTCAGGGAAACGCCATGCGCCGTCTTCTGCTCACCACCGCCGTCGTGACCGTCTTCGCCGCCGCCGCGCCGGCGATGGCGCAACAGGCCGCGCCCGCCGCCGCCGAGACGTCCGCACAGTCCGAGGACCAGCGCATCCTGGCCTTCTTCGAGGCGGCCTTTCAGGAACAGATCGCCGACAGCCCCCAGACCCTGACCGCCCTGGGCATCAAGCGCGACTATGACCAGCTGAACGACTACACCGACGCGGCGGCGGTACGCCGGATGGAGATGTCCGAACGGCATCTGGCGCGGCTGCAGGCGGAGTTCGACTATGACGCCCTGAACCACCAGAACCAGCTGAGCTGGCGGCTGTTCGAGCATGGGGTGGAGCAGCAGCGCGCCGCCTTCCCCTTCCGCCACCACGGCTTCACCTTCGCCGCCAACGGCAATCCCACCGGCTCGCTGCCGGTGTTCATGATCAACAGCCACCGGGTGGATTCGATCGAGGACGCGCGCGCCTACATCGCCCGCCTGACCGAGGCCGAGCGGGTCATGGGCGAAATCTCCGTCGACGTGCTGGCCGCCGCCGGGATGGGGGTCGTCTCGCCCGCCTTCGTGTTCGAGCCCACCCTCGGCGACGCCCGCAACGTCATTTCCGGCGCGCCCTTCGATGACGGCGAGGACAATCCGGTCTGGGCCGACTTCCAGCGCAAGGTGGCGGCGCTGGAAGCGTCGGACGAGGATAAGGCCCGGCTGCTGGCCGACGCCCGCGCCGCCCTGACCGGCCCGTGGCTGCGCGGCTATGAGCAGATCATCGACACCCTGGAGGCGCTGCAGGCCCGGGCCGACAGCAACGAGGGGGTGTGGCGGCTGCCGGACGGCGAGGCCTACTACGCCCAGCGGGTGGCCGCCTCCACCACCACCGACCTGACGCCGCAGCAGATCCACCAGATCGGCCTCGACGAGGTGGCCCGCATCCAGGGCGAGATGGAGGTGATCAAGGACTCGGTGGGCTTTGAAGGCTCGCTGCAGGACTTCTTCGCCTTCATCAAGACGGACCCGCGCTTCCAGTTTCCCGACACCGCCGAGGGCCGCGAAGCCTATCTGACCGAGGCGCGCCGTCATGTGGCCAACGCCATGGCGGTCGCGCCGCGCTTCTTCCACACCCTGCCCGAGGCCGAGCTGGAGGTGCGCGCGGTGGAGGAATGGCGTCAGGCGACGGCCTCGGTGGCCTTCTACAACCGCCCTGCGCCGGACGGATCGCGGCCGGGCATCTACTACGTCAACCTGGCCGACATGACCCAGGTGCTGCGGCCCCAGATCGAGGGCATCAGCTATCACGAGGGCGCGCCGGGCCATCACTTCCAGATCGCCGCCGCCATGGAGCTCGAGGGCGTGCCCAGCTTCCGCCGCTTCGGCGGCTACGGCGTCTATTCGGAGGGCTGGGGCCTGTATTCCGAGTGGCTGGGCGGCGAGATGGGGTTCTATGAGGACCCCTATTCCGACTTCGGACGGCTGTCGCTGGAGCTGTGGCGGGCGGTGCGTCTGGTGACCGACACGGGCTTGCACGCCATGCGCTGGAGCCGCGAGGACGCCATCGCCTATTTCCAGCAAAACTCTCTGTTGTCCGAGCTGGACATCGTCAAGGAGGTGGAGCGCTACATCACCAATCCCGGCCAGGCGGTCAGCTACAAGATCGGCCAACTGAAGATCATCGAGCTGCGCCAGCGGGCCGAGGCGGCGCTGGGAGACGAGTTCGACGTGCGTGATTTCCACGCCGTGGTTCTGGGCGACGGCGCCGTTCCGCTGAACGTGCTGGAGGCCAATGTGGACGCCTGGATCGCAGGCGGCGGACGCCCCTGACCGGGCCGCGCCGGCCCGGCGTCCCGGTCGGCGTACAGATCAAGCGCAACCATTTGTGCGGCGCAGCGGTTGTTCAGGCACGATCCATTCACTCAAGGAGGACGCCATGAGCACCCCGAACGATCACGACATCAAGGTTCTGAACGGCCTGATCGAAACCACGCTCGACAGCGCGGACGGCTACCGCGAGGCAGCCAAGGAAACCGGGAACAGCGGCTTCCGGGCGCTGTTCGAACAGCGCAGCTTCGAGCGCCAGAAGGTGGCCACTGACCTTCAGGGCACGGTGCGCCAGCTCGGCGGCGAGCCCGAGGACGACGGCACGGTCCTGGCCAAGGCCCACCGCGCCTTCCTGGACGTCAAGAACGCCATCATGAAGGACGAGCAGGCCGTGGTGAACTCTGTCGAGAACGGCGAGGACCACATCAAGGCCAAATACGAAAAGGCCATTGAAGACACCGACCTGTCGGCCACCACCCGTGACACCATCACCCGGGCCTACGGCTCGGTGCGTGAAGGCCACGACCAGATGCGCGACATCAAGCACGCCATGCAGGCGAAGACCTGATCACCGTCTGAATTGAAAAGGCCCCGGTCCGCGAGGACCGGGGCCTTCTTCATGCCGCGAAGGCAGGAAGGATCAGGAGTCGTCGCCCGGCTTCTCGGCGGTTCCGGTTTCCGGAACGGCGACGACCTTTTCCTTGCGGACGGTCTGGCGCTCGGCGATCCGGGCCGACTTGCCGCGACGATCGCGCAGGTAATAGAGCTTGGCGCGCCGCACGACGCCGCGACGCTTCACTTCGATGGATTCGATGTTGGGCGACAGGATCGGGAACTTGCGCTCCACGCCTTCGCCGAAGGAGATCTTGCGCACGGTGAAGGTCTCGTTGACGCCGGTTCCGGCGCGGGCGATGCACACGCCCTCGAAAGCCTGGACGCGCTCGCGCTCGCCTTCCTTGATCCGCACATTGACGCGCAGGGTGTCGCCGGGGCGGAAATCGGGGATCTCGCGACCTTCGAGGACGCGGGCTTTTTCTTCGGCAGCGAGCTGCTGAACGATATTCATGTCTCTTCTCCTCGGGCTTTTGCGCCCTTTAGCTGTGATTTGGCGAGATGCCGCTCCCAGAGATCCGGGCGCCGCTCCCGCGTGGTGGTTTCCCTCTGGTCCTGACGCCATCTGGCGACCTTTGCGTGGTCGCCCGATAGCAGGACCTCGGGGATGTCGAGCCCCTCGAACGTCCGCGGTCGCGTGTACTGCGGATGCTCCAGAAGCCCGTCCTCGAAGCTCTCCGAACTCAGGCTTTCGGCCTGGCCCAGCACTCCGGGGATCAGTCTTACGCACGCCTCGATCACGACCATCGCCGCCGCCTCGCCACCGGCGAGAACCGCGTCTCCGACCGAGACCTCCTCGAACCCCCGGGCGTCGAGCACCCGCTGGTCCACCCCTTCGAACCGGCCGCACAGGACGGTGATCCCGTCCGCTGCAGCCCAGTCCTTCACACGCGCCTGGGTCAGGGGCCGGCCCCGCGCGCTCATGTACAAAAGCGGCCGCCGCGGCCCTGTCACGCTGTCGAGCGCCCTGGCCACCACGTCCGCCTTGAGAACCTGTCCGGGACCGCCACCCGCAGGGGTGTCGTCCAGGAAGCCGCGCTTATCTGTCGAAAAGTCGCGAATGTCCACTGTTTCGAGCGACCAAAGGTTTCGCTCGCGCCACGCCGTGCCGATCAGCGAAACGCCGAGCGGCCCCGGGAAAGCCTCGGGAAACATGGTCAGGACCGTGGCGGTGAACATGGCGCGGGCCGCCCGAAGGCGTCAGCCTTCCTCGTCGGCGGCCAGACCCATCATGTGGAAACCGGCGTCCACATGGATGATCTCGCCGGTGGTCGACAGGCCCAGATCCGAGCACAACCAGAGCGCACAACCGGCCACGCCCTCCATAGAGGTGTCTTCCTTCATGGCGCTCATGGCGCGGCCCTGGGCGATCATGCCCCGCCCGCCGGAGATGCCGGCCAGCGACAGGGTGCGCATGGCGCCGGCGGAAATGGCGTTGACGCGGATGCCCTTGGGCCCAAGGTCGCGGGCGATGTAGCGGGTCGCGGCCTCCAGCGCGGCCTTGGCCACGCCCATGGTGTTGTAGTTCGGGATGGCGCGCTCGGACCCCAGATAGGTCATGGTGATCATGGCCCCGCCGTTGGGCATCAGCTTCGACGCCCGTTTGGCCACATCCACGAAGCTGAAGGCCGAGATGTTCATGGCCAGCAGGAAGCTGTCGCGGCTGGTGTTTTCCACGAACGAGCCCTTCAGCTCGTCCTTGTTGGCGAAGGCCACCGAGTGGACCACGAAGTCGATGGTCCCGAATTCCTTCTCCAGCTGCTCGAAGGCGGCGTCCATGGAGGCGTCGTCGGTGACGTCGGCGGGGATCAGCAGCTTGGCGCCCACGCTCTCGGCCAGCGGCCGCACCCGGCGCTCCAGCCCCTCGCCCAGATAGGTGAAGGCCAGCTCGGCGCCCTGCGCCGCCAGCTGCGAGGCGATGCCCCAGGCGATCGAGTTACTGTTGGCCACCCCCATGATCAGGCCCTTCTTGCCCTTCATGAGATCGCCCTTGGGCATGGTCCATGCGGATTCAGCGGCCATGATCGTGCTCCTTCGAATTTCGAGCCGGAGGGTTAGCAGGGGCCGCGCCGGCGGGGAAGTCCGGTGCGGCGCAGTCGTCGCCCCGCCGGGTCAGCCGCGCCAGCAAGGGCGTGGCGGTGACGCCATGCACGATGATCGAGAGCAGGATGATGAAGCCGACCACAGCCCACAGCCGTTCGCTGTTCCCGAAGTCGCCGTGATTGATGCCGTAGGCGAGGTAGTAGACTGAACCGACCCCGCGGATGCCGAGGAAGGCCAGCAGCAGCCGTTCCCGCCACGGCGGCGGCGAGCCGATCATGGCGATCAGGCCGGCCAGGGGACGGACAACGAAGACGACGGCAAGCCCGATCAGGACGTCGGTCCAGGTCAGGCTGGCCAGCAGGCCGTTGGCCAGGGCGCCGCCGAACAGCACCAGCAGCAGCATCATCAGCAGCCGTTCGATCTGGTCCGAGAAGTCGTGCATCTCCTGATGGAAGTCGTGCTCCCTCTCGGTGCCCCGGATGGCCATCGCGCAGACGAAGACGGCGAGGAAGCCGTAGCCTTGAACCACCTCGGCGACTGAATAGGCGATGAGCGTGGCGGCGAGGGCGATCAGCCCGTCGGTCAGCTTCGACAGTCCGCCGCGACGGCTGCGAAACAGCAGATAGCCGAGCAGTTTTCCCACGAGCCAGCCGGCGCCGAGGCCAGCCAGCAGCTTCCAGCCGACCTTGATGGAGAACCAGTCGAGCAGCCCCTCCTGCGTGGCCAGACCGCCGGCGGCGGCGAGGATGGCGAGGTGGACGAAGGGAAAGGCGAGGGCGTCGTTCAGCCCCGCCTCCGAGGTCAGGCCAAAGCGCACCTCATCCTCATCGCCGGAGCCTGGCGGGCCGCACTGGACATCGGAGGCCAGCACCGGGTCGGTCGGCGCCATGCTTGCGCCGAAGAGCAGGGCCATGGCCATGCTGAAGCCCAGCCCGGACCATCCCAGCCATGCGGTGGCGGCGATCGTCAGCGGCATGGCGATGGCGAGCAGCCGCCAGGTCGTCGACCAGCTGCGCCAACCCGGCACGCGATCAATCTTCAGCCCAGCCCCCATCAGGCTGATGATGACCACCAGCTCGGTCAGCCGCTCGGTCGCCGTGTCCCAGGTGCGCGGATCGGGATCGAAGGCCAGCACCCCGGTCGAGAAGATCGCGACGCCCAGCGCCACGCACAGGATGGCCAGGGTCAGCGGCAGCCGCTTCAGCCCCACCGGCGCCCAGGACACCAGCAGGACCACGGCGCCGAGACCGAGCAGGAAAAGGATGTAGGGGTCGAAGGTCAGCGAAGGCTCCCGCACCGTCGTGGGATCAGACAGTATGACCGGCGCCCGGGCTGACCACCATGCACCAATGCGTCGATGCGGCGTTCGGATGCGTCCCCGTCCGCCAGCGCGTCATCATCCACCCGGGGCGACGCCCGCCGGGCGTCAGACCTTCGACAGGATGATGCAGCCGTTGGTGCCGCCGAAGCCGAACGAGTTGGACATGACGGTGGTCAGTTCGCCGTCCTTGCGCTCGCGCAGGATGGGCAGATCGGCGAAGTCCGGGTCCAGGGTCTCGATGTGCGCGCTCTCGGCGGCGAAGCCGTCCTGCATCATCAGGAGGCAGTAGATCGCCTCCTGCGCCCCCGCCGCGCCCAGGCTGTGGCCGGTCAGGGACTTGGTGGACGAGATCATCGGCGCCTTGTCAGCCCCGAAGACGTTGCGGATGGCGTCGGTCTCGCGCGCGTCGCCCACCGGGGTCGAGGTGCCGTGCGGGTTCAGATAATCGATCTTGCGGTTTCCAGCCTGCTCGAGCGCCAGCTTCATGCAGCGCTCGGCGCCCTCGCCAGAGGGGGCGACCATGTCGAACCCGTCGGAATTGGCCGCATAGCCCACGATCTCGGCGTAGATCTTCGCGCCCCGCGCCTTGGCCCGCTCATACTCCTCGACAACCACGATGCCCGCGCCGCCGGCGATGACGAAGCCGTCGCGGTCCTTGTCATAGGCGCGGCTGGCCACCGAGGGGGTGTCGTTGAAATTGGAGGACATGGCGCCCATGGCGTCGAACAGGTTCGACAGGGTCCAGTCGATCTCCTCGCAGCCGCCCGCGAAGACCACGTCCTGCTTGCCCCAGGCGATCTGTTCGGCGGCGGCGCCGATGCAGTGTACCGACGTCGCGCAGGCCGAGGAGATGGAATAGTTGATCCCCTTGATCTGGAACCAGGTGGCCAGCACGGCCGACGGACCCGAGGACATGGCCTTGGGCACCGCGAACGGGCCGATGCGCTTGGGGCCGCGCGTCTTCGTGGTCTCGGCGGCCTCGACGATGGTGCGGGTGGAGGGGCCGCCGTCGCCGACGATCAGGCCGATTCGCTCGTGGCGGATTTCCTCGGCCGTCATGCCGCAGTCGGCCAGGGCCTGTTCAAAAGCGATGTGGGCCCAGGCGGTGCCGGGGGCCAGGAACCGGGCGGCGCGGCGATCGACCAGGCCGGTCCAGTCTCCGATCGCCGGCGGGGCGTGAACCTGGGAGCGGAATCCCAGATCGGCGTACTCAGGCGCAGCCACGACGCCCGAGCGAGCCTCGCGCAGGGATTTGGCGACCTCCCCGGCGTCCTTGCCGATGGAGGAGACGATCCCCAGACCCGTGATCACCACACGCCGCATATTCTTCCTCACCTTGGTCGCCGTTTTCCGGTCGTTAATAGCTAATCCGCAACTCAGCCGGCGGTTTCCGGCGTCGCCGGCGCCGGGGCGCCGAACAGGCCCACGCGCATGTCGTTGGCCGTATAGATAGGCACGCCGTCGGCTTCCAGCACGCCGTCGGCGATGCCCATCACGAGCCGGCGGTTGATGACCCGCTTCAGATGCACCTTGTAGACCACGCGCTTGATGTCGGGCGTCACCTGGCCGGTGAATTTCACCTCGCCCACGCCCAGCGCCCGGCCCCGGCCCGGCGCGCCGGTCCAGCCCAGGAAGAAGCCCACCAGCTGCCACATGGCGTCCAGGCCCAGACAGCCGGGCATGACGGGGTCGCCGATGAAGTGGCACTGGAAGAACCAGAGGTCCGGATCGATGTCGAGTTCGGCCTCCACATAGCCCTTGCCGTAGTCGCCGCCGTCCATGGTGATGGTCTTGATCCGATCGAACATCAGCATCGGCGGCGCCGGCAGCTGGGCGTTGCCCGGCCCGAAGAGCTCGCCCCGGCCGCTGGCCAGCAGGCCATCGTGGTCGAAGGACGCGGGGAAGGGCGATTGGGTCATGGGGCGGCTCCGTCCATGGCGGTCGCAACGTTCGGGCGACGTGCCTTGTGAGCGGGCGGTTACACGACGCGGGGGCGCGGCTCAACCTTGAGGCTGCCGATGATCAGCGCCCGGCGGCGCGCCCGGCGGGGGTCGAGGCGGAACATTGCGCCTGCGTCTGGGCCCCGAACAGGGCGTCCCGGGGCGCCCAGCCGCTCAGGCGGCCGGACTGCAGCCGGCACCAGCCGTCCTCGCACCGGTCCAGGGTGATCACCGCCCGCGCCGCCAGCCGGGCGCGCACGCCCGCCTCCGCATCGGGTCGGCGGCGCAGGTCCAGCGGCGCCCCGGTGCGGTTGAACGCGGTGCGGCGGCCCGAGGTGATGGTGCGGTGGACCCAGGCCACATTGCCCTCGGGATCGCAGACCTTGCGCCAGTCCCGGGTCTCGGCGACCACCTGGACCGGCAGGCCTGCGGCGCGGTATTCCCACAGGATCTGATGGTCCAGGCCGGGGCCCTGGCGGGCGCGGGCGGGCGAGGATTTGATGGAGACCCAGCGGGGCACGTCGAAGCCCGACGGCGTGGGCCGCCCGTCGGGCATCTGGGCGGCGGCGCCGAGCCCCAGCGCCATGCCGGCGGCCAGCAGAACCGCCCGCAGACTTTTGATCCTTCCCGACGCTTTGCTAGACACGTCCCGTTCCCTCGGCCATTCCTCGGCGTCCGGCGCGATGCGCCGTCGTCACAGCCTGAAAGCGTCTATGTCCGCCAGCAATCTTAAGGTCGTGCTAACCAGACGGCTGCCCGACGCCGTCGAGACCCGCATGCGCGAGCTGTTCGACGCCGAACTGAACCTGACCGACGCGCCCATGGACCGGGCCGCGCTTGAGGCCGCCGTCCAGCGCGCCGACGTGCTCGCCCCCACCATCACCGACCGGATCGACGCCGACCTGATCGCGGGCGCGGGCGAGCAGCTGAAGATGATCGCCAACTTCGGCGCCGGCGTGGATCACATCGACGTGGAGGCGGCGGTGGCGCGGGGCATCATCGTCACCAACACCCCCGGGGTCCTGACCGAAGACACCGCCGACCTGGCCATGACCCTGATTCTGGCGGTGTCGCGCCGGGTCGTGGAAGGGGCGCAGGTGATGGCCGAGGGCCGCTTCACCGGCTGGACGCCCACCTGGATGAACGGACGCAAGCTGTGGGGCAAGCGGCTGGGCATCGTCGGCATGGGCCGCATCGGCCAGGCCCTCGCCCGCCGCGCCAAGGCGTTCGGCCTGCAGGTCCACTATCACAACAGAAAGCCGGTCAGCGCCGCCATCGAGGCCGAACTGGGCGCCACCTACTGGGACGACCTGGACCAGATGCTGGGGCGCATGGACCTGATCTCCCTGAACTGTCCGGCGACGAAGGACACCCACCACCTGATGTCGGCCGAGCGGCTGGCGAAGCTGCAGCCCCATGTGATCCTGGTGAACACCGCACGCGGGGAACTCATCGACGAGGCGGCCCTGGCCGACGCCGTGCGCGAGAAGGCCATCGCCGGGGTCGGGCTGGACGTGTTCGAGCACGAACCCCGGGTGCATCCGGGGCTGGTGGGTCACGCCAATGTGGTGCTGCTGCCGCACATGGGGTCCGCCACCCTGGAGACGCGCCGCGAAATGGGCGAGCGGGTGATCCAGAACATCATGACCTACGCCAACGGCCACCGTCCGCCGGACCGGGTCATTCCGGCGATGCTCTAGAGCCTGATCGGTTGAGGGGGAATCGCTTCGCGATTCCACCGATGCCGTGAATCAGGCTCTCGCATCAGGCCGCGACGGGCTCGGCGAACTGGCCGCCCCGGCGATACAGCCACAGATAGGACGGGGCGATGGCCTCAAGGCCCGTGGGGGCGATGCCAAAAGCCGACAGCCCCGCCGCGCCCTCGGGGACCACATTGTCGCTCTCCAGCATCAGCACCTGATCCCGGGTCAGGGGCGGGGCGATGCCGAACAGCTCGGCCAGCTGGAACACGCTGCCCAGCGGGCGGGCGACGAAGAAGGGCACGGGAACCAGAACCCGCTCGCGATAGGTCTCGCGCAGGATCAGCTCAAGGATCTGCCTGAAGGTGTAGATGGTCGGGCCGCCCAGGGTGAAGGTCTGGCCCGCCAGCGCCGGCTGGTCCACGGCGCGGGCGATGGCCTGGGCCACGTCGCCCACATAGACCGGCTGGAACCGCGTTTCGCCGCCGCCGATCAGCGGCAGGGCCGGCGACATGGACGCCATGGCGGCGAACCGGTTCAGGAAATCGTCCTCGGGCCCGAACACCACCGACGGCCGCAGGATCACGGCGCCGGGCACGTGTTCGCGCATGATCGCCTCGGCCTCGGCCTTGGAGCGGGCGTAGGCGGCGGGGGACCCGGCGTCGGCGCCGTTGGCCGAAACCTGCACCAGTCGCGTGACGCCGTTGGCCTTGCAGCCCTCGGCGATGTAGCGGGCCGCGTCCACGTGCATGGCCTGGAACCGGCGGGTGTTGAAGGTGCCCACCAGATTGACCACCGCGTCGGCGCCGCGCAGGGCGGCTTCCACATCGGCCTGACGCGTGACGTCGCAGCGCATCAGCTGGATCTGGCCCACGTCGCCCAGCGGGCGCAGGTCATGGGCGGTGTTGGGCTTTCTGACGGCCACGCGGATGCGCCAGCCCAGCCGGGCCAGTTCGCGCACGGCCTGGCCACCGATGAAGCCCGATCCGCCGAAGACGGTGACGAGTCTGGACGATGCGGTCATGACAATTGCTCCGGGCCGACGCTCTGGGCCGGAATTGACTGCATCCGGCGCGCCGGGGATAGACCAAGCCATCGGCCCCCGCAACGCGCGGGGAGCCGGTTATGTGCAATATGATCAGAACCGGCATTGACCGCAGGTTTCGCCTGCCTTAAGGGTCCGCGCCTTCCGAGGGGAAACCTTCGGGCCCAGGTGGCGGAATTGGTAGACGCGCTGGCTTCAGGTGCCAGTGATCGAAAGGTCGTGGAGGTTCGAGTCCTCTCCTGGGCACCATATTTTTCGGCGGCGCCGTGTCTTGGGACGCGGCGCCGTTCGTCTATGATGATCCGGACAAAGCGCAGCGGATTCTGTACGAGGCCCTCATGACCGTTCACCTGCACGAAGGCGACCTGCCCGGCGATCTGGATCTGGGCCCGGTGGTGGCGGTGGATTCCGAGACCATGGGCCTGCGCCACAACCGCGATGACCTGTGCGTGGTCCAGCTGTCCTCCGGCGACGGCGACGGCCATGTGGTGCGGCTGAAACGCCCGGCCTACGACTGCCCCAACCTCAAGCGGGTGCTGGCGGACCGCAACGTCCTCAAGCTCTTCCACTTCGGTCGCTTCGACATCGCCATGTTCGAGAACCACCTGGGGATCGAGACCGGCCCGGTCTACTGCACCAAGATCGCCTCCAAGCTGGCCCGCACCTACACCGACCGCCACGGCCTCAAGGACGTGGTGCGCGAACTGGCGGGCGTCGAGCTGTCCAAGGCCCAGCAGTCCTCGGACTGGGGCGCGGAGGTGCTGAGCCCCGAACAGCTGGCCTATGCGGCCTCAGACGTGCTGCACCTGCATGTGGTCCGCACGCGGCTGGACGTCATGCTGGCGCGCGAGGGCCGCACCGCGCTGGCCCAGGCCTGTTTCGACTTCCTGCCCGTGCGGGCCCGGCTTGATCTGGCGGGCTGGGAAGACTCCGACATCTTCGCCCACACCTGATCATGACCGAGCCCACCTCCAGCGACGACCTCAAGGCGGCGGACGAGCGCCGGGTCTTGCTGGCGGGCCGAAAGTGGCGCGCGCGCTCACGCCGCGTGATGCTGTTCCGCCGCGTCCTGCCCATCACCATCGCCGTGCTGGCCGGAGGCGTCGCCCTGTGGGTGGGCGGCCAGTCGATCATCGCCGGGGTCGAGCGCAGCCGGGTCGAGTCCCGCGAGGTGCGCCTGTCCAACCCCATGTTCCATGGGCAGGACGATCAGGGCCGATCCTTCGTGATCGGCGCGGCCCAGGCGGTGCGCGATCCGGACACCGGCATGTTCCGGCTGGACGATCCGGTCATGCGCCTGACCCTGGAGGCCGGCAAGACCAGCGAACTCTCGGCCGGCCAGGGCCTGTATGACGAGCCGTCCCGCACCCTGATCCTGCGCAACCAGGTGATCATCGAGGACGGCGGCGCGGGCTTTCGCTTCGTCACGCCCGAGGCCGTGGTGGACACCCGCACGGGAGTCGTCACAGGCGACAAGGGCATCGAAGGCGCCGGCGCCCTTGGAACAATCAACGCGACGTCCTATGCCATCTATGAACAGGGCGGCCGGGTCGTGTTCAGCGGCTCGGGCGATGATAAGGTGCGGGCCACGATCAACACCCGCCGGGCGGGATAAGGAACCACGATCATGCGGCGCATGACATTCGGACTGGCGGCGGGCGCCCTGGCGGCGATGAGCCTGGCCACGGCGGCCTGGACGCAGATTTCGCCCGGCGGGCAGCCGTTCATGGTCGGAGCCGATGACTTCGAGCTGATCCAGGCCGAGGGCGTGCAGATCTGGCGCGGGCGCGCCGAAGCCTCGCAGGGTGAGAACCGGCTGCGGGCCGGAGAAATCCGCGTCCACCATGATACGAGCGGGGGCGGCTTCGGCGCCGCCGAGCGCATCGAGGCCATCGGCGAGGTGTTCTTCGTCACGCCCGAGCAGGTCGCGCGCGGCGACCGCGCGGTTTACACCGCCGCCACCGACACCCTGACCGTGACCGGAGACGTGATCCTGCGCCAGGGCGACAACGTGCTCACGGGCTCGAGCCTCAGCATCAACATCGGCACCGGGCGCGCGCGCATGGAAGGCGCGCCCACCGGCGACGCCGGGCGTCGGGTGCAGGGCGTCTTCTACCCCGACCGGAACTGAGCCGGCTCTTGGCGCGCAAGGAACTCTCAGCCCTGAACCGACCGCCGCGGCCGACGCGCGGCGGCGCTGCCGCCGGGTCGGCCGCGCCCATGGCCGCCGACGCGCAGCCGGCGCCGTCCGTCGCGCCCCGCCGCAACGGCCTGAGCGTCGAGCACATCGCCCGCTCGTTCGGCAAGCGTCAGGTGGTGCGCAATGTCTCCCTGCATGTGAACCGGGGCGAGGTGGCCGGGCTGCTGGGGCCAAACGGCGCCGGAAAGACCACCTGCTTCTACATGATCACCGGCCTGATCCCGGCGGATTCCGGGTCCATCTGGCTGGACGGCGAGGACATCACCCGCCAGCCCATGTACCAGCGGGCCCGCATGGGGCTGGGGTATCTGGCGCAGGAAGCCTCCATCTTCCGCGGCATGACCGTCGAGCAGAACGTGCGCGCGGTGGTGGAGCTGGGCGTCAAGGACGACAAGGCCGCAGGCGAGGAGGTCAGCCGCCTTCTGGAAGAGCTGCACATCGACCACCTGCGCGAGGCGCCCGCCACGGCCCTGTCGGGCGGCGAGCGTCGCCGGGTCGAGATCGCCCGCGCGCTGGCCGGCAAACCATCCTTCATGCTGCTGGACGAGCCCTTCGCCGGCATCGACCCGCTGGCCATCGCCGACATCCGTCAGGTGATCCGCTATCTGGCCGATCGCGGCATCGGCGTGCTGATCACCGACCACAATGTGCGCGAGACCCTGGACATCATCGACCGGGCCTCGATCATCCATGGGGGCGAGGTGCTGTTCGAGGGCACGCCCGGCCAGATCATCAGCGACCCGGACGTGCGCCGGGTCTATCTGGGCGATCTCTACGGCTGAGCGCGCGCCTGCCGCTTGGATTGCGCCCCCGGCTGGCCTAAAACAGACCTCTGGCGCCGCGGGCATGATGTAGTGGTAGCCTGGCAGCTTCCCAAGCTGCTCGTGCGGGTTCGATTCCCGCTGCCCGCTCCAGCCACATACGAAAAAGGCCCGGCTTTCGCCGGGCCTTCTCCGTTTGAGGCTTGAAATCAGCGGCGCGTTACGGCCACGCCGCGATCCTCCAGCATGGACTGGACGCTGTCCTCGCCGGCCAGGTGGGCGGCGCCGACGGCGATGAAGGTGGTGCCCGATCCTTCAAGGATGGTCTGGATCTGACCGGCCCAGTCCTCGTTGCGCTGCACCAGCAGGACGTCATAGAGCTGACCCCACTCGGACCGCATTTCGTCGATCACGAGACTCTCGAAGCCCTCTACGTCGCCCGCCGCCCATAGCTCGACCATGGCGTCCAGCATGTCTTCTGATTCTTCCCAGGCGGTCAGGGACTGGCGCAGGAACTGCAGCTGAACCTCCTGCGGCAGATCGTGGAAGAAGCGGACCTGCTGTTCCAGGGTCTCGAGGCCCCGCACAGGTGTCCCGGCCTCGTCAGCCGATGCTTTCAGCCGGGTGTCGACACCCGAGGCCGGATCGTAGCCGGCCCGAACAACGGCGGCGACGGAGACCTGAAGGCCGACCAGCCAGGGCTGCATGACTTCGGTGGCCTCGATCGGCACGCCGATGGCGGCGGACGCGGCGGCCAGCTGGGCGTTCTCCTCCTCGGTCAGCAGGCTGGACAGAGGTTCCCCCCCGATGTTCAGGCCATACTGCTGGATCAGGGGCATGGCGGCGGCCTGATCGTCCGCATTGGGCACTTCCAGCCAAAGCTCGGTCGCCTCGGCGAGGGCGGCCTCCAGCTCCGGCGTGCGCCACTGGGTGTCGGGCTTCAGCAGGTGCACCGTGCCGTAGAGGTAGATGGTGGAGTCCGCGTCCGAGACGACCCACATGGCGGGCCCCCGGGACGGCGCGGCGTCCTGGGCCAGGGCGAAGTTGGGGGTTCCGGCGACGGCGGCGAACAGGCCGACGCCCAGGGCGGTTCCGGTGGCCAGGCGGGCGGCCAGGCTTCCGACGTGCTTGATGCGGTTGATGAGGGTCATGGTCAGTTTCCTTTTTGGATCGTCAGATGGATGGATACGCGGGGTAGAAAGGGGATGTCAGGTGAGGCCTCGGCGCAGCCCCACGGTCATGGAGCAGACCAGGTACAGGCCCATCACGACGACCAGGATGTCCCAGGCCGTCAGGGTCGGGGCGACGCTCAGTCGCTCGGCGGCGGCCCAGGCGAACAGGGCGGCCTGGCCGATCCAGAAGGCCAGGGCGCCGGCCTCCAGAATGACCCGTCGGATCATCTCGTCGCCGCGCCGCCACAGGCTCAGGTTCATCGCCGTATGCGCCGCAAAGACGACCGCGATGGCGATCAGGGTCAGCACCGGCGCCGGGTTGCCCGCCAGGGTCGCGGCGATGGGCGCGGACAGCAGCAGGCCCGACCCGATCATCACCACCGCCTGCAGACGCATGTCGCGGATTTCGGACGGCCCGGCCGGCGCATCGGCCGAGGTGACGGCGGCCAGGGCGCGGCCGTTGCGGGACGCCGCCAGAACGGACAGGCCGCCCGCGACCAGCATCAGGGCCACGACCAGGGCCACCAGGTCGCTCCAGCGCAGGGCGTCAAAGACCTGAAGGTCCACATACTCGATGAAGAGCCAGCCGAAGCAGAAGCCGAAGACCGCGCCCGTCAGGGCGTAGCCGGACAGTTTGAGCAGTTTGGTCGCTATCGAACTCTGGTTCTGAAGTGCAGACATGGTCATCTCCTTCACTCCGAAAAGATGTCTTCGATGGCCAGGCCGAAGGTCCTGGCGATCTTGAAGGCGAGGGGCAGGGACGGGTCGTAGCGGCCGGTTTCCAGCGCGTTGACGGTCTGGCGGGAGACGCCGAGCTGGTCGGCCAGATCGGCCTGGCTCCAGTCCCGCTCGGCGCGCAGCACCTTGAGGCGATTGTTCATGATCAGCCCCTCTTGGAGATCCACCAGGCGAACCAGGCCACGCCGTAGCCGATCATCATCGGCAGCAGCACCAGACTGGCGCCGGCGATCAACAGCGAGCTGTAGGTGGCGTCGGCGGGGATCGGGGCGTCGCCGCCGTAGGCTTCCGCCAGCATCAGCGCGCCAATGCCGACGCACATGCCGATGGAGCCGCCCCAGTACCAGGCCCACTTGTGCGCCTCGCGCACCGCCTCGTCGGCGCGGATCCACCACCACACGGTGCCCGCGATCAGCAGACCGAAGAGGACGAACAGGATCAGGGCGCTCAGGACAGGGCCCGGCAGGTCGCCGGTGTGCTCAAGCCAGGCGTAGACGCCGCCGGTGAGGCCGCCGAGCAGCAGGCAGACGCCCATCAGGAGCCAGAAACGTCCGGCGCTGCTCATCTTGCGGCGGGGGCGGGGTGAAGCGGTCATGGAAATGGTCCTTGTCAATGTGACAAGCGACCTTTACCTCCGTGCTCGCGTTCATGTCAAGCGTCATTGACAGAAAATCAAACGACCTTGTCCTGAAGGGCTCAACCTTCAGGCCATACCTTGAAATGTTTGGATAATTTCAGACCCTGACGCTGATAGTGCGACCCGCCCTCACCATAGAGGCGGGACGGCCGTTCGGTCAGGGGCTCATAGACCAGCCGCGCCACCGTCTGGCCGTGCTCCAGCAGGAACGGCGTGTCATGGGTGCGCACCTCCAGCACCCCGCGCGATCCGGCCCCGTGGGCCTCGTCGGTGCCGAAGCCGGGATCGAAGAAGCCCGCGTAATGCACCCGGAACTCGCCCACCGACGGATCGATCGGCGTCATCTCGGCGGCCTGGTCGACGGGGATCTCCACCGACTCCATGGACGCCAGGATGTAGAACTCGCCCGGGTCCAGCAGCAGCTCGCCCGGGCGGCCGTTCCGGGTGCGCGCCTCAAGCGGCTCCCAGAAATCGCGCGGATCGTGGCCGTCTTCCCGGTCCAGGTCGATGATGCCCGCGTGGCGGCGGCCCCGGAAGCCGATGATCCCCTCGCTCAGTTCCACCCCCACGCTGCGGGTTTCCAGCCGCGGCGGCTCGCCGGCCTTCACGCGCAACTGGTTCAGCCGCGTGCCGGGCCGCACCAGAACAGAGAAGGTCTGCGGCGCGATCTCCAGATAGAGCGGCCCGTCATAGCCCTCGGCCACGTCGTCGAAGGCCAGGCCCCGGTCGGTCAGGAGGCGTACGAACACGTCCACCCGCCCCGACGAGCTCTTGGGATTGGCCCGCGCCAGCAGGCCCGCCGGCAGCTTCAGACGCTCCTGAAGTTCGGCGATATAGACGCAACCCTTCTCCAGAACCGCCCCGCCCTCAAGGTCGATGGCGTGCATGGCCACGTCCTTCAGCCGCTCCTCCACCCGCCGGTCGCCCGGCAGGAACGAGGCTCGCACCCGCCAGACGCGGGCGCCCAGTCTCAGGTCCAGGCTGGCGGGCTGAACCTGATCGACGTCAAAGGGCGTGGCCGAGGATACGGCGCCGGCGGCGATCAGGGTTTCGAGGGCCTGGCAGGGCAGGATTCCGGCGCGGGAGATTTCGAAGGTCATGGCCGATCCTTACACAGATTCCCGCCGTGTGAGCGCGAAACGCGAACGTCGTGGTTGCGCCGTGCGCCCGTCTCCGTAAGGGTGGCCGCATGAAACGCAAGGGATCCTACGAAGCCGAAACGCGGGGCATCCGGGTCCAGGTCACGCCCATCTATCTGGACGCGGAATCGGCCCCGGAGGAAGGGCGCTGGGTCTGGGCCTATCAGATCGAGATCGAGAACCGCAGCGAGCTGGAGGTCCAGCTGATGGCCCGGCGCTGGGTCATCACCGACGCCCGGGGGCATGTGGAGGAAGTGGGCGGCCCCGGCGTGGTGGGCGAACAGCCGGTGCTCGGGCCCGGCGAAAGCTACACCTACGCTTCCGGGTGCCCCCTGACGACCTCGTCGGGCGCCATGCAGGGCGACTACCGCATGGTGGACGAGGCCGGCGTCAGCTTCGACGTGACCATCCCCCCGTTTTCCCTCGACGTGCCCGACGCCCGGCGCGTCCTCAACTAGACCGTCTCAGGCCACGCTGAGGACCACCTTGCCCGTATGCCCGCCGGATTCCAGATGCGCGTGGGCGGCGGCGGCCTGATCCAGCGGGAACACCTGATCCACCACGGCCCGGACCCGGCCGTCGGCGACCCAGGGCCACAGCCGCGCCTCCACCGCCCGGGCCAGACGCGCCTTTTCGTCCGCATCCCGGGCCCGGAGCGTGGAGCCGGTCAGGGTCAGGCGGCCACGCATCAGACGCGCCAGGTCCACCTCGGCCAGATTGCCCGACTGGAAGGCGATCACCACCCAGCGCCCGCCAGGCTTCAGCGCCTGAAGGTTCTGCTCCGCGTAGGCGGCGCCCACCATGTCCAGCACCACGTCCGCACCGCCCGCTTCGCGCACGGCGTCCAGGAATGAACCGTCTGCGGCGTCGATGGAGAGGTCCGCGCCCAGCGCCCGCGCGGCCTCGGCCTTTTCGGCGCCGCGCGATGTGGCGATGACCTTCGCCCCGACCGCCTTGCCCGCCTGGATCGCCATCACCCCTATGCCCGAGGTGGCGCCGTGCACCAGCAGGGTCTCGCCCGCCGCCAGTCGCCCGTCCTCGAACACATTGGTGAAGACGGTGAAGGCGGTCTCGGGCAGGGCCGCCGCCTGCACGAAGTCGAGCCCTGGCGGAACGGGCAGCGCATGGCGCGCGTCCACGGCCACATACTCGGCATAGCCGCCCCCGCCCAGAAGGGCGCAGACGCGGTCGCCGGGCCGCCAGCGGTCGGCGCCGGGTCCGACCGCCTCGACCTCGCCGGCCACCTCCAGACCCAGGATGTCGGACGCGCCCTCAGGCGGCGGATACAGGCCCTTGCGCTGCAGGATGTCGGGCCGGTTGATCCCGGCGGCGCGCACGCGGATGAGGATCTGGCCGGGCCCGACGTCGGGGACCGGCCGCTCGGCCGGCGTCAGGGCCTGCGCCCCGCCCTTGCCGCCCCTGATCTCGATCACCCGCATGTCCAGCCCTTGCAATCCTCGACGTCACGGCGCTTTCATAGGCGGTCGAGAGGCGGGCGCATAGGCGAGGGAGACGGCGATGGTGTTCGAGGATCTGGACCCCCGGCCGGCCCGCGGCGCGGCCGTGGCCGCCCTGGGTCGCGAGGACCTGGACCTGTATTCGGTCGAGGAGCTGGACGAGCGCATCGACGGCCTCAAGGCCGAAATCGCGCGTTGTGAACGGGCGCGTCAGGGCAAACAGTCGCAGAAAAGCGCCGCAGACGCCCTCTTCAGCTTCAAATCCTGAAATTGTCGTGCGTTTTTGGGCCCATGTGGCACGTGGGTTGCAAACAGAGCCCAGAGGGCGCCAGCATGGGCGTCGGAATCGGGCGCCAGCCGGGAAGAGTGTATGTCTGAGTTGAACGCCGAAAGCGCCGGGAGCGACGCCGCCTCCGGGCCTGGCCTGGGCGATTTCTCGCGCTCCGAGCTGTTCGACCGCACGTTCCAGGAAGGCATGGAGCTGGTGGAGGACACCGCCGCCTATCTGGACGGCGACGGACGGCGTGAATCCAAACTGTTGTCGCGGTCCGCGGCCCTGGCCTACGCCGCCGAAAGCATGAAGCTGACCACGCGCCTGATGCAGGTGGCGTCCTGGCTGCTGGTGCAGCGCGCCGTGCGCGAGGGCGACATGGCCTCGACGGCGGCGGGCGAGGCCCGTTATCGCCTGTCAGAGCGCCGGATCGACTCCACCCCCAGCCACGCCGAGCTGCCCATCGCCCTGGTGGAGTATCTGGTCCGGTCCGAGAAACTCTACGACCGGGTCCTGTATCTGGACCAGCGCATGTACGGCGAGGGCGTTGCGGACACCGCGCCCAATCCGGTGCAGTCCCAGATTGACCGCCTGGCCGCCGCCTTCACGGCCTGAGAGGCCCGGGCCGGTCAGGGCCCGACGTCGTCCTCCGAGGTGCGCGCCGCGTCCACCGGCTGGGGCAGGCTGAGATTGATGCCCAGGGCCTCCGCCAGACGGGCGTCGCGGTCGTATACGTCCTCGCGGAACGCCACCCGCCCCTGCCCGTCCACGAAGGCGGTCCAGTAGAGCAGCCGCACGCTGATCTCGCGTCCGGTCTCGACCCTCTGGGTGTTGCGGCTGTCCAGCGCCGCGTCGAACTGGTTCAGCCGCGACGGGTCGGGCGACAGCAGCAGCCGGGCGAAGTCCACCGCGTTCTGCACCCGCACGCAGCCGTGGCTGCGATGGCGGAAGGCGCTGTTGAAGGCCGCCTTGGACGGGGTGTCGTGCAGGAAGATGGCGTAGCTGTCGCGCAGTTCGAACTTCACATAGCCCAAGGCGGCGGTGGGACCGGCGCGCTGGATCACGTTGCCGGCCGAGCCGATGTACATGTTCTGGGAGGCCAGATAGGCCGGGCCGCGCGGCAGGATTTCGTTGCGCGCGATCGAGGCCGGCACATACCAGGGCGGGTTGGCCACCACCGAGGCGAAGGGCTTCTCCAGGCTGGGGGTCTGGTTGGCGGCGGTGCCCACCACCACGCGGTTGGAGTGAACCGGGCGGTTGTCCTTCCAGTAGACCATGATGGCCGCGGCGGTGTTCACCTCGATACGCTCGGGCGACAGCTCCCGCTTAAGCCAGCGGCGGCGCTCCAGGTTCAGGGCGATCTGGCGGGCGCGGTCCTCGGCGGACGCCGACAGGGACCGCTGGGTGGCGGGGCCGATGCGGCCGTCGACGCCCAGGCCGTGACGCAGCTGGAAGCCGCGCACCGCCTCCTCGAGTTCGGGGCCGTAGACATCCCCGTTGAGGGCCAGGGCGCGGTCCGCCCGGGCGTCAAGATCGCCCTCGGCCACCAGCCGGGCGCGCAGCGCCGGGATGCGTCGGTCCATGGCGCCGGGCTCGATGGTCGCGCCCTGCGAAAAGGCAGGCCAGCCGCCGGTTTCACGGATCAGACGGCGATAACGCACATAGCCTGCGGACAGGTTGGTGTAGCCGATGTCCGTGGGCGCCAGACCTTCGAACCAGTCCAGCAGGCGATCCTGCGACACCGCCTCGTGCAGACCGGCGGCCAGATCGACCCGGTTCTTCTGCATCTCCCACAGGTCTTCCACCGTCTCGGGACGCACCGCGCCTTCAGCCAGGACGCGGGCATAGGCGAGCGCGGTGGTGGAGGTGCGGATGTCGGCGCTGGCCGGGTCAGACGCCAGCCCGGCGAAATCGAAGTAGTCGCCCCCCGACAGACCGTGGCGCTCGGCGCGCTCCGCCACCTGGCCCAGAACGCCAACGCGCGGGCTGTTCCAGATCGGCCGCCAGCCCGCCATCTCGTAAAGACGGCGCAGTTCAGGCTGAAGCGCGGCGGGGGCGCCCCTCAGCTGCCGGTTGAAGCTGTCGTAGAAGGCGCGCGCCGCCGGGTCCTGCGGCGGCTGAGGCTCCACGCCCGGCATGGCGGAATAGGGCGTCTGGGCCTGGACCGTCGTGGCCAGGGCGGCCGCCGCGGCGCCCAGCGCCAGTTCCCGTCGATTCATCACCATCTGCCATCCAGCCTTGTCGGCGCCGCCCGGCGGGAGGCCCGTTTTCCAACACCCGGACCTTACCGACGTTCCGGCCAAACAAAAAGCGCCGGTCAGAAGACCGGCGCCCTTGTTGGTCGCGGCTGTGGCCCGAAGGCCGCGCCTTACTTCTTGAGGAAGCCGCCGTACTTGTTGGTGAAGCGCGACACGCGGCCGCCGCGGTCCAGCAGCGTCTGGTTGCCGCCGGTCCAGGCCGGGTGGGTGGACGGATCAATGTCCAGGTTCAGGGTCGCGCCTTCCTTGCCGTAGGTCGAGCGCGTCTGATAGGTGGTCCCGTCGGTCATCACCACGGTGATGAAGTGATAGTCGGGATGGGTGTCCTTTTTCATCGGTCCGGCGTGTCCTGATTAGCGCCCCGTGACTGGGTCGGGACGATACCGACCGTCCGCGCGCAGAAAATGGAAACCCGCCGGAAGCCCCGGCGGGAGAGGGGCGGCGTTTACACCCATGGACCTTCTGAGGCAAGAGGCGCGGCCATGACAGCCACGCCGCCGCCATCCCGCGCCGATCTCGACCGCCCCAGCCCGGGCGCGGTCCTGGCCGAGTCCATGACCGAGGCCGCTGAACGGCGTGAACGCCGGCGCGACGTGCGCCCCCTTGGGCGGCTCCTGCCCTTTCTGGCCCGACACAAGGGCAGCGCCCTGATCGCGGCCTTCTGGCTGGCCATGTCGACCGCGGCCTCTCTGGGCCTGACCGTCACCGCCCGCGGCGCCATCGACAACGGCTTCGCCGAGGGCGGCGCGGACCTGGACGTGTGGTTCCTGGTGCTGGGCGCCAATGCGGTGGGCCTGGGGCTGGCCACGGCCCTGCGCTATTTCTACGTCACCAAGACCGGCGAGCGCATGATCGCCGACCTGCGCCAGGCGCTGTTCGGCCGCATCCTGAGGCTGGACCCGGCCTTCTTCACCCACATGCGCACCGGCGAGGTGCTGTCGCGCCTGACCACCGACATCCAGCTGGTGGACGCCCTGCTCACCACCTCGATCTCCTACGCGCTCCGGAACGTGCTGACCCTGATCGGGGCGACCATCCTGTTGCTGATCGTGAGTCCCAAGCTGACCGGCATGGTGATGCTGATCACGCCCCTGCTGATCGGCCCGCTGTTCCTGTTCGGGCGCAAGGTTCGGACCCTCACGGTGGAGTCCCAGGACCGGTTCGCCGGCGCCGTGGGTTTCGCGGGCGAGAGCGTCGACGCCATCGAGACGGTGCAGGCGTTCGGCCGCGAGCCCGCGGCCCGGGCCCGTTTCGACGCGGCCGTCGAGGCGGCCTTCGCCGCCTCCCTGCGGCGCATGAACGCCCGGGCCTGGATGACCGCCCTGGTGATCGTGGTCATGTTCGGCGGGGTCAGCCTGGTCCTGTGGCTGGGCGCGCGCGACGTGGTGGCCGGGGTCATGACGCCAGGCGCCCTGCTGCAGTTCGTCCTGCTGTCGGTGTTCGCCGCCGGTGCGGTGGGCGCCCTGGGGGAAAGCTGGGGCGACGTGCAGAAGGCCGCCGGGGCCATGTCCCGCATCGACGAACTGATGAAGGCCGAGCCCTCCATCGCCGCACCGCCGAAGCCGAGCCCCCTGCCCTCGCCGCCGCACGGCGAGGTGATCATGTCGGGGGTGTCCTTCGCCTATCCCGGGCGACCGGATCTGCCGGCGCTGAAGGGCTTCGACCTGACGGTGCGCCCCGGCGAGACCGTAGCCCTGGTGGGCCCTTCCGGGGCCGGCAAATCCACCGTCTTCCGCCTGCTGCTGCGCTTCTACGATCCCCAGTCGGGTCAGGTGCGGCTGGACGGCGTGGACGTGCGCGACGCCGACCCCGAGGCCGTGCGCGAGCGGTTCGCCTGGGTCTCGCAGGAGGCCCCCCTGTTCTCCGGGTCGGCGCTGGAGAACATCCGCTTCGGGCGCGAGGACGTGACGCTGGAGGGGGCGCGCGACGCGGCCCGGCGGGCCCAGGCCCTGACCTTCCTGGACGCCCTGCCCGAGGGCTTCGACACGCCGCTGGGCGAGCGTGGCCGCTCGCTGTCGGGCGGCCAGCGGCAGCGGCTGGCCATCGCCCGCGCCCTTGTGCGGGATGCGCCGATCCTGCTGCTGGACGAGGCCACCAGCGCCCTGGACGCGGAGAACGAGCGCCTGGTGCAGGCCGCCCTGGACGAGGCCATGGAAACGCGCACCACCCTGGTCATCGCCCACCGCCTGGCCACGGTGCTGCGGGCCGACCGGATCGTGGTCATGGACGAGGGCCGGGTTGTCGAGGAAGGAACCCACGCCGAGCTGATGGCGCGTCGGGGCCTGTATGCGCGCCTCGCCGATCTTCAGTTCCGCACCCGCTAGGGCGATATGCTATAATCACACGCAGCTTCGAAATGGAGACTCCCATGCGCGTCCTTCCCTCCCTCGCCATCGCGACCCTCGCGACCACCCTGGTGGCCTGCGCCTCCCCCGGCGCCAGAGAGACCTACCAGCAGGAATACGATCGTCTGAACGCGACCTGCCAGGAGCGCGGCGGCATACTGGTCCCGCGGTCCCAGACCGGCCAGATCAGCACCGACTATGCCTGCGAGATTCGCGGCGCCGGCGGACGGCTCAGCAACGACTGATTTCTTTTCGCCGCCGCGGGGGCAGGCTAGACCGGGGGCATGACCGGATCCGCCCCTGCTCAGTCCGCCCCCCTCGCCGGCGTCCGCGTCCTTGACCTGTCCCGCGTGTTGGCCGGCCCCTGGGCCACCCAGCTGCTGGCGGATCTGGGCGCAGAGGTGATCAAGATCGAGCGTCCCGGCGCCGGTGACGACACCCGCCAGTGGGGCCCGCCCTTCACCACCCGCGTCGACGGCTCGCCCGGCGACGCCGCCTATTTCCTGTGCGCCAACCGCGGCAAGCAGTCGGTGGCCCTGGACATCGCCAGCCCCGAGGGCGCGGATCTCGTCCGCTGCATGGCCGCCGACTGCGACGTGGTGGTCGAGAACTTCAAGACCGGCGGACTGAAGAAGTACGGCCTCGACTTCGACAGCCTGAAGGCCGTCAATCCGAAGCTCGTCTACTGTTCCATCACCGGCTTCGGCCAGACCGGCCCGCGCGCCCGTCAGGCCGGCTACGACTACATGATCCAGGCCATGGGCGGGTTGATGTCCATCACCGGCCAGCCGGACGGCGCGCCGGGCGCCGAGCCCATGAAGGTGGGCGTGGCGGTAGCCGACCTGTTCACCGGCCTGTACGCCTCAAACGCCATTCTGGCCGCCCTGCATGCCGCCCGCGAAACGGGCGAGGGCCGCCACATCGACATCGCCCTGTTCGACGTCCAGGCGGCCATGCTGGCCAATCAGGCCACCAACTATTTCGTCTCCGGCGCGGCCCCGACCCGCATGGGCAACGCCCATCCCAATCTGTCGCCCTATCAGCCCTTCCCCTGCAGCGACGGCATGGTGGTCATCGCCGTGGGCAACGACGGTCAGTTCCGCGCGCTGTGCCAGGCTCTGGGCGAGCCCGACCTCGGGACCGACGCGCGCTTTGCGACCAACGCCGGGCGGGTGGCGGAACGGGACAAGCTGGGGCCTATTCTGTCGGCCCTGACCGCCCCCCTGACCATGGCCGTTCTGATGCAGCGGCTGGAGGATGCGGGGGTGCCCTGCGGTCCGGTCAATACGGTGGATCAGGTCTTCGCGGAGCCCCAGGCCGTGGCGCGGGGTCTGACCGTCGAACAGACGCGCGCCGACCTGAACGCTCCCGTCCGCACGGTGGCCAGCCCCATCCGCATGAACGGCGCTCCCGCCGTCAGCCACCGCCCCCCGCCCGCCCTCGGCGAGCACACGGACGCGGTGCTGGCGCGCTATCGCAACAGGCCCGACAGGGCCTGACGCGCCGTCATTCCAGGCACACCACCTGGGCCACGCGCAGATCGCGGCGCAGGCGGTCGGCGACCCGGTAGTAGTTGTCGATGGTCACCGGCTCGCCCATGGCCTGTTCGCCCGCCCGCACAGCGCCGCGCAGCACCGGCCCAAGGGTGTCGGGGGCGGTGGTGTAGATGCGGCCCCGGCGCGGCGCCTCGGCGATGGTCACCCCGATCACACGGCCCTGCCGGTCCATGGCCGGGGCCCCGGACAAGCCCGACAGGGTGCCCGCCAGGCCGTCGGTGCGGCCCACCTCGGCCCAGGCCAGCACCGGCTCATCCCGCGCGCCGCGCCCGGAGATGCGCAGGGTCTCGCGACCCAGCAGGCGCGAGGTCACCTCGCCCGGCACGCCCTGGGGATAGCCGGGATGGAAGGCCCGCTGGCCCTGACGCAGAGGCGCCTCGACCGCCAGGGGCATGGCCGTGGGGCCGCCGTCGGTGATCAGCAGCGCCACATCCGCACGCGGGGCCAGCCGCACATCTGCGGCCACCGCGCGCCCCCCGCCGATGATCAGCGCCGGCCTGCGGCATCCTTCGACCACATGGCGCGCGGTCAGCCAGCGGCCCTGCGACGAGATGGCGAAGGCCGTGCCCATGGCGGGCTGGAAATTGGGCGGGGTCTCCACCATCACCGTCGGGTCGAACGGCGTCACCGGACCCAGCAGGGCGCCCTCGGCCTCATCGGGCGGCGGCGGTGCGGGCGGATTGTAGACACGCTCGCGCCGGGTGGTGGCGACCATCAGCAGGGCCAGCACCACGATCCCGTAGATCAGCCAGTCTGGAACCCGGGGAAAGCGCACGATGGGGTTCTGACCTCCGTCAGCCGGTCAGGGCCGCGGCCAGGATCAGGGCCGTGGCGATCTTGGCGGCGACCAGCAGCACCGCCGCGGGGACCTCGCCGTCCTGGATGCGCTGGGGCAGGCCGGTCAGGACCATGTCCACCACGCGGAACGCCAGCAGCTGCATGACGATGGTGGCCACGCCCCAGATGATGATGTCGCGTACCGAGGTGGACACCGACAGCGACACCGCCAGCGGTATGGCCAGACCGACCAGCACCCCGCCCAGGGCGACGGCCGCGGCCGCATTGCCCTCGCGGATCAGGGCGATCTCCTTCCACGGCGTCAGCAGGGCGTAGACGGTGGTCCCGGCGAACAGCAGCCCCAGGGTCACCGCCGCATGCATCAGGGCGATCGGAAACCCTGCGGCGAAGGCCTGGACCTCCGGGCTGGACAGGCTGGGAACGAGCGACTGCGGATCCATGGCGCTTCATATAGGGGCGAAGGGTGTCGAAAGCCTTGCCCGACTCCCGGCCCGATCCGCAAGCGCACACGGGTCACACGGCGAGGAATTCGCCGATGGGTTGTCAGACGGCCCGGTTCAGGCCGCCGCTTCGGCGGTGGTCGCACGCCGGGCGCTGGCGCGCAGCTTCTCACTCTCGGACTTCAGCTGGCCGCAGGCGGCCAGGATGTCGCGCCCGCGCGGTGTGCGGATCGGGCTGGCGTAGCCGGCCTTGTTCAGGATCGCCGCAAAGCGCTCGATGGTCTTCCAGTCCGAGCACTCATAGTCCGTTCCCGGCCACGGATTGAACGGGATCAGATTGACCTTGGCCGGGATGCCCTGGATCAGCTTGACCAGAGCCCAGGCTTCCTCCGGGCTGTCGTTGACGCCCTTCAGCATGACGTACTCGAAGGTCACGCGGCGAGCGTTGGAGATGCCCGGGTAGGCCCGGATCCCCGCCATCAACTGTTCGAGATCGTACTTCTTGTTCAGCGGCACCAGCACGTCGCGCAGGGCGTCATTGGTGGCGTGCAGGCTGATGGCCAGCATGGCCTGGGTCCGCGTGCCCAGCGCGTCCAGCTGCGGCACGACGCCGGAGGTGGAGACGGTGATCCGGCGGCGCGACAGGGCGATGCCCTCGTTGTCCGAGATGATGTCGATGGCGTCGGCCACGTGGTCGAGATTGTAGAGCGGCTCGCCCATGCCCATGAACACGATGTTGGACAGGCGGCGGTCTTCCTTGGGCGACGGCCATTCGTCCAGGTCGTCCCGCGCCACCTGCACCTGGGCCACGATCTCCGCCGCCGTCAGGTTGCGGACCAGCTTCTGGGTGCCGGTGTGGCAGAAGGTGCAGTTGAGGGTGCAGCCCACCTGGCTGGAGACGCACAGGGCCCCGGCGCGCCCCACGTCGGGAATGTAGACCGCCTCGATCTCGATGCCCGGGGCCGTGCGGATCAGCCATTTGCGGGTGCCGTCCTTCGACACCTGACGCTCCACGACTTCGGGGCGGGCGAGGGTGAAGGCCTCGGCCAGCTTCGCCTGGGTGTCCCTGGCGATATTGCTCATGGCCGCGAAGTCGGTGACGCCGTAGTGGTGGATCCAGCCCCAGATCTGGCTCGCGCGCATCTTCGCCTTCTCCGGCGGGCAGATATCGGCGTCGATCAGGGCCTGACGCAGGCCCGCGCGCGTCAATCCGGACAGATTGACGGGAGCGGCGACGGCCGCGCCGGAAACACGCGAAAGATCGAGGGTCACGCCCACGGGCAAAGGTCCATGCGTTGAGAGGAAGCCGCCCCTATAGCACGAAACGGAGCAGATTTAAGGTGGGGGGCGATCACGCCGCCTCGGACCTGCCGCGGAGCCTCATGCAATAGCCCAGCGTGACCGCCATGCCGGCGATGATCGCGCCGCAGCCGACCCACAGGGCCACGGGCAAAGGCGCGAAGGCCCACAGCCCGGCGTAGATCAGGCCGCTGATCGCCAGCGACCATCCGCCGACCCGCTGGACCCTGCGCGCCCTGTCGCTGGACACGAACCGCTTGGGCATCCGGTTGCCGAACCAGGCGACCATCAGGCCCGTAGCGCCGGTGACGATCCGCGTGGTGGCGTTCTGGTCGATGAGGTCCTGGCTGCGCGCCGCGCTCGCCAGAAGCGCCAGCACGATGATGCCCGCCGCCCAGGCGAGGCTGCCGATCAGATCCTTGTTCATTTGGTAGTCTCCTTGCGAGGCTCTGTGGGCCCCGCGTCCTGGTTGAATGATCCGACGAAGCCCAGCAGCGCTTCCTCAAGCACCGAGAGCTTCAGGTGATAGATGACGGACTTGCCCGCCTTTTCGGCGTGAACCAGGTCCGCCTCCTTCAGCACGGCGAAGTGCGCCGACATGGTCGGTTTGGAGACGTCGAACTTCTCGCTGAGTTCGCCCGCGCTCATGGGCCCCGTGCGCAGGAGCTGAAGCACCCGGCGGCGGGTCGGATCGGAAAGGGCTCTGAAAACCTGGCTCATAATGTGATAATTAGCTAATCATCGAAATGAGTCAACCGCATTGTGTTTGGACGCTTCAGATTATATGGAACATATCCATTTCATATACTCACGGAGCGCTCCATGGGCATCGTCAACATCGAGGATGAGCTGCACGAGCAGCTGCGCCGGGCCAGCCGGGCGTCGTGCCGGTCGATCAACGGCCAGGCCGCGTTCTGGATCAGGCTGGGCATGCTGTGCGAGCTGCACCCCGGCCTCACCTTTCAGGAGCTGGTGGCGCGCGAGCTGAAGGCGGCGGGCGTCGACGCCCCCGACCTGACCGCCCCCAACCTGACAGCCGCATGACCAAGAGCCCGGCCGAGGTCGAGCTCATGGCCGAATCCGGCCGCCTGCTCGCCTCCGTGTTCACCCATCTGGACGGCCTGCCCCTGGCGGGCATGAGCACCCTTGAGGTCAACGACCGGGTGGAAACCTTCATCGTGGATCAGTTGCAGGCCCGGCCCGCCAGCAAGGGCCAGTACGGCTACGGCTTCGTCCTCAACAGTTCGCGCAACGCCGTGGTCTGCCATGGCGTGCCGTCCGCAGACGAGGTCCTCGGCGACGGCGACATCGTCAATCTGGACATCACCCTGGAGAAGAACGGCTTCATCGCCGACTCCAGCAAGACATATCTGATCGGAACCGTGTCCGCGCCCGCCCGGCGGCTGGTGCGCACCACTTATGAAGCCCTGTGGAAGGGCATCGCCGCCGTTCGCCCCGGCGCCCGCCTCGGCGACATCGGGCACGCCATCGAGCGGCATGCCAAGCGGGCCGGCTATTCCGTGGTGCGGGAGTACTGCGGCCACGGCATCGGCCGAGAGATGCATGAGGCCCCGGAGGTGCTGCATTTCGGAAAGCCCGGAACCGGCCCGGCGCTCAGGGAAGGCATGACCTTCACCATCGAGCCCATGCTGAACCAGGGCCGCGCGGCGGTCCGCACCGAGGACGACGGCTGGACCGTCGTCACCGTCGACGGCAAGCTCTCCGCCCAGTTCGAACACACCGTCGCCGTCACGAAAACCGGCGTCCGCGTCCTGACGCTGCGGCCGGATGAGCGCCGCTCAGCGGCCTAGGCGCCCAACGCCTCCCCCAAAAACCCGGCAAACCGCTTCAGCGCCTCGTCGGTCAAGGCCTCATCGTGGCGCATGGGGCCGGCGCCGGTGGGTTCGTCGAAGGCGTGGGTGCCGTCCACGGTCCAGCGCTCGATCTCCACCTTTCCGCAGGCTGCATCCAGCACCCGCTCCGCATTGCGCACCGTGGTCAGGTGATCGCGCGCGGCGATGATCGCCAAAGTCTTCGGGCAGTGCCGCCAGGGCCGGAACCGCCCGGTCGCGGCCAGACCCACATAGGGATAGACCAGCACCGCAGCCTTGACCCCGGACAGGTCCGCCGCCGCCGGGTCGCGCAGCAGCATCTCCCCCGGCATTTCGCGGGGCGCGCTCAGGGCCTCCATGATGGACCAGCCCCCGTGGCTCCAGCCCGCCACGGCCAGCCGCGTTCCATCCACGTCCGGCCGTTGCGACAAACCCCAGACCGCCGCCATCACATCCCCCGCCCGCGCCCAGCCGCGCAGCCGCACCCCGGTGCAGACCGCAGCCAGGGCGAAGGCCCGGCTCCATCCGCGGGGCGCGTAGCTGTCGATGATGAAGGCGCGAATCCCCGCCGCCTTCGCCGCCTCGGCGTATTTGGGCAGATGATCCCTCAGGCCGCCGCAGCCATGGAACAGCAGCACCGCCGGCCGCGCCCGGTCGTCGTCGGGTCCAACATGCCGCGTGTGCGGCTCCAGCATCGCCCAGCGTTCTGCGGTGGTGTCCATGTCAGTGCCGGAACACCCGCACCCCGGTGAAGGCCATGGCCACGCCCTTGTCGTCGGCGGCGGCGATGACCTCCTCGTCGCGGATCGAGCCGCCCGGCTGGATCACCGCGGTGGCGCCCGCCGCCACGGCCTCCAGCAGGCCGTCCGCGAAGGGGAAGAAGGCCTCCGACGCACAGGCCGAGCCCTGGGCCAGCGAGTGGGTCAGCCCCTTGGCCTCGCCGGCTTCCTTCGCCCGGATGGCGGCGATGCGGGCGGAGTCGCGCCGGTTCATCTGGCCCGCGCCGATGCCCGCCGTCTGGCCCGCCTTCGCATAAACGATGGCGTTGGACTTCACGTGCTTGGCCACGGTGAAGGCGAACAGCATGTCGCGCACCTCCTCGTCGGTGGGCTGGCGCTTCGTCACGATCTTCAGGTCCGCCGGCGTGATGCGGGCCAGATCGCGCGACTGCACCAGCAGGCCCCCGGCCACCGAGCGGAACACCTGTCCCGGCTGCAGGGGATCGGGCAGGCCGTCGGTGATCAGCAGGCGCAGGTTCTTCTTCGCCGCAAACACGGCCTTCGCCGCTTCGTCGGCGCCCGGGGCGATCACCACCTCGGTGAAGATCCCGGTGATCAGGGTCGCGTCGGCCTCGGTCAGCGGCCGGTTGACCGCCACCACCCCCCCGAAGGCCGAGACCGCATCGCACTCCAGCGCCCGGGCGTAGGCCTCGGACAGGTCCTTGCCCACGGCCACGCCGCACGGGTTGGCGTGCTTGACGATGACGCAGGCGGGCTCATTGAACTCGGCGACCAGCTCATAGGCCGCGTCCGCGTCGGCGATGTTGTTGTAGCCCAGCTCCTTGCCCTGCAGCTGGCGGGCGTTGGCCACGCCGGGACGGGTCTCCGAGGTGCGGTAGAAGGCGCCCGCCTGGTGCGGGTTCTCACCGTAGCGCAGGGTCTGGGCCAGGGTCCCGGCGATGGTCTTGCGGGCGGGGGCGGCGTCCTCCACCTGGCCGGCGAACCAGCCGGAGACCGCCGCATCATAGGCCGCCGTGCGCGCGAACGCCCGCGCCGCCAGTCGCTTGCGCAGGGCCAGCGTCGTGCACCCGTCCGCCTTCAGGGCCGCCACGGCCTCGTCGATGGACTCCCGGTCCACGCAGACCGCCACATAGCCGTGGTTCTTGGCCGAGGACCGGATCATGGCCGGGCCGCCGATGTCGATGTTCTCCACCGCCGAGGCGAAGTCGCCGCCGCCCGCAATGGTCGCCTCGAACGGATAGAGGTCGATCCACACCAGATCGATCGGCCCGATGCCGTGCTCGGTCATGGCCTTCGCGTGCTCGGGCGCGTCGCGCACGCCCAGCAGGCCGCCGTGCACCACCGGGTGCAGGGTCTTGACCCGCCCGTCCATCATCTCCGGGAAGCCGGTCAGGTCGGCCACGTCCTTCACCGGCAGGCCGGCTTTCTCGATGGCGGCCCGAGTGCCGCCCGTGGACACCAGCTCCACCCCCAGCTCGGCCAGGGCGCGGGCCACGTCCTCGAGCCCGGACTTGTCGGACAGGGAGATCAGCGCCCGGACGGGTTTGACGGCGTCGGGGGCAGGCGGAAAGTCAGGCGCGGCGGGCATGGGGATCCGTTCTGGCAGGCGTGTGGCGGGGAGGCTGTGAACGGCGCGCCGTTAACACGCGCCGCTCCGTTTCGCCACCTTCGGCGCGGCTTATCCCGCCTCGCCGCTGGCGCCCGCCGGGCTCAGCTTCCAGCGGATCCGGGTCTCGGCGTCGGTGCGGGCCGAGCCGCGCAGCACCAGTTGCAGCGACCGCCGCGTCAGGCCGTCCACCACATGGACCGAGGGCTCGATGTCCACGTCCGGCGCGTCGCTGCGGAACCACCAGCCCCGGCCCGAGGCGCCGCGCAGCAGGATGCTTCGCTTGTCCCGCGCCAGAGACGCCTGGACCCCCGGCTCCAGATGGAAGCGCACCGCATAGGGCGCCGCCAGCGGTCGGGCCGCGTCCTTGTGGCCGTCGCACGGATGCAGCCGCTCCTCGGCCCGCAGCTCGTCCAGCCTCTGGTCCAGATACAGCCGGCGCTGATGCTTCAGGCCATAGCGCGGGGCCCAGCCGTCGTGCTCGATCTCCAGCCACACGGCGCCCTCGGCGGCGCGGTGCTGGGCGTCCACGTGGATCGTAGGACCCACCAGCCGCGTGCCCAGAAGGTCCGCTTTCCACCCGGTCAGGGGCTGGGCCATGGCCCCGTCGCCCAGGCACAGGGTCGACCCGGCGGGGGTCAGGCGCATGGCCTGCCGCTCATGGGCGCGCGGGGTCCAGCCGCAGTTGGTGACGATACGGTCGCGCCCGCAGATGATCTCCAGCGCCCCCGTCTGGGCGCAGGCGGCGCCGCTCCACGGCCCGGTCCCCGGCGGCGCCGCGTCGGCGATCAGGGTCAGCAGCGGCGTATGCACCCGGGCGTAGCCGCCGGGGCCCATGCCCTCCACCGGGCCGGGATCGTCCTCGTCGTGGGCGCGGGCGGCGGCGACCAGGGCCGGGTCCAGCGCCCCGCCCCCCTGGAACGCGGCCAGCCGCCCGTCGGGCAGGGTCAGGGTGCGCAGCCCCATGGTCAGCCGCCCGATGGCCAGGGCCAGTTCCGGCGGCGGCGTCTCCGCCAGTTGCAGAAGGACGTCGTCCAGGGTCAGCAGATCCAGCAGCAGCTCAAGCCCCGCCTGGGGCGAGCGGCTGGCGTGGGCGCCGTCCTCGCGCACCGTATGCTTGAGCGCGGGCGCCAGCGTGTTCAGGGCGCGGCGGCGCAGCGAGGCGCCCGCCTTGCCGCCCAGGGCGCACCCGGCCACCGCCGCCGCCGTGCGCTGGAGCGCGTTCTCGGCCAGGCCGCCGGGCGGACGGAGCAGTTGCCGCGCCTGTCGCGCCAGAATGTCGGCCAGCAGGGCGCGGTCCGCCTCATTGGCCACCGCGGCCATGCGCCGCGCCGCGCAGGCCAGATTGAACACCCGCCGCGCCAGAATGTCCGGCTGCCAGGAAAACGGCGACCAGTGCGAGAACACCGCGTGCCAGCCCAGGGTCAGACGCAGCGCCTCGCGCGCGCCCTTCTCGCCAGCCAGCATCAGCGACGGCAGCCAGGCGAACTCGTGCAGGGCGACCGCGAACGCGCGGCTGGGGCTGGGCCGGTTCCAGGGATCCTCGGGACTTCTCAGGTCCATGGACACGCCGGACAGCATCATGCGGCCGCCCAGCAGCGCACGACCGATCTCGGGGTCGCTGGGCCGGAAGTCGCGCGGCGTGGCGGCGAAGCCCTCGGCGCGCGGCCACTTGAGGGTCTGGTGGTAACCGGGCAGGCCGTACAGCTCGATGAACGACTGGCGGGTCAGCAGCCGCCCCGCGATGGCCGGAATCAGCCGCCAGCCGCCCGGGCTGGGCGCAGCCTTGACCGGCGCGGGCGCGGCGGGGCGCGACGGATCGGCGAAGGGGGCGCTGGGCAGTTTCACGCGGCGGCCTTCAAAGCCTTTATGTTGTCGGCATAGGCGTCCGGCCCGCCCTTGAACACAGAGGACCCGGCCACCAGCGCATCGGCCCCGGCGGCGACACAGGCGCCGGCATTGGCCGCCACCACCCCGCCGTCCACCTGCAGGTGCGCCGGGCTGCCGGCCCGGTCCAGAATGGCGCGGGCGCGCCCGATCTTGGTCAGGGCGCTGTCGATGAATTTCTGGCCGCCGAAGCCCGGATTGACGGACATGATCAGCACCAGATCCACCAGATCGACGACCTCTTCAAGGATGCTGAGGGGCGTGGCCGGGTTGAACACAATGCCTGCCTTTGCCCCCAGAGCGCGGATGGAGCCCAGGGTCCGGTGCAGGTGCGGCCCGCTCTCGGGATGGACGCTCAGGATGTCGGCGCCCGCCTCGCGGTAGGCCTCCAGCCAGGGGTCCACCGGCGCCACCATCAGGTGCACGTCGAACGGCAGGGTCGAATGGGGCCGCAGCGCCTTCACCACCGCCGGGCCGATGGTCAGGTTCGGCACGAAATGGCCATCCATCACATCCACATGCACCCAGTCGGCGCCCGCGGCCTCGATGGCCGCAACCTCCTGGCCCAGCTTCGCGAAATCGCTGGCCAGGATCGACGGACAGATCAGGGGAGTTTTCACCATGCCCCGACTTACGGCGGGCAGGCATGAGGGGCAAGCCGGGAGGGCCCACGAAAAAGGGCGGAGCCTCGCGGCCCCGCCCTTCATCGGATCGACGGATGGCGTCCTTACTCTTGCAGCAAGGCCGCCATGCGTTGCTGCAGGGCCTGATCCTGCGGCAGGGCCTGGGCCACCACATTGAAGCGGTCCACGCTCAGGCCCGCGTCATCGACGGCTTGCTCCATCTCGGCCTGCTGCTCAGGCGACGGCGCCTGGCCTTCCGGCACCTGCTGCATCACGCCCTGAATCTCGCCCACGGCCTCGGCGAAACCGCGGAGTTCGTCGTCGGTGATATCGGTGGCGGCCGGGGCCGGAGCGGCCTGGGCCTGCGGCGGCTGAGCGGGGGCCTGCTGGGCGACAGCGGCTCCAGCGAACAGCATGACGGCGGGCGCCGCGATCGCGGCCATAAGGGTCTTGCGCATGATTGGTCATCCTCTTGTCCGCCCCTGGACCGCGCGAGAACGGCGCGAGGACTCCTTCCCCGCGCAAGACGCGGCCCTTCCGGGCTTACAACGGGTCCTGAACAGAACGTCGAAGGTCATAGCCCCGCGCCCCGAACCCGTGGCCAATCAACCAGACCGATGCGGCCCCCCAAATGACGTCAACTTGACCATTCCGTGGCGATTGTCGGCAGAAGAAAGGGCGGGCCCATCGCTGGACCCGCCCTCCTTTTCAGTCTGAGCTGGCTGGACTTCCTTAGAAGTCCATGCCGCCCATGCCGCCCATGCCGCCGCCCATGTCCTGGCCGCCGCCGCCCGAAGACTTCTTGGGAGCGTCAGCCACAGCGGCTTCGGTGGTGATCAGGATGCCGGCCACGGAGGCGGCGTCCTGCAGGGCGGTGCGGACCACCTTGGCGGGGTCGATCACGCCCATCTTCACCAGGTCGCCGTACTCTTCGGTCTGGGCGTTGAAGCCGAACGAGGCGTCCTTGTTCTCCAGCACCTTGCCGACCACGATGGAGCCTTCGACGCCCGCGTTCTCGGCGATCTGCCGGATCGGGGCCTGGATGGCGCGGCGGATGATGGCGATGCCCGCGGTCTGGTCGGCGTTGTCGCCCTTCAGGCCTTCGAGCGCCTTGGTCGCCTTCAGCAGGGCGATGCCGCCGCCGGGGACGATGCCTTCTTCAACCGCCGCGCGGGTGGCGTTCAGGGCGTCGTCGACGCGGTCCTTCTTCTCCTTGACCTCGACCTCGGTCGAGCCGCCGACGCGGATCACCGCGACGCCGCCGGCCAGCTTGGCCAGACGCTCCTGCAGCTTCTCCTTGTCGTAGTCCGAGGTGGTGTCCTCGATCTGGCGCTTGATCTGGGCGATGCGGCCCTCGATCGCGTCCTTCTCGCCGACGCCGTCAACGATGGTGGTGTCGTCCTTGGTGATGGTGACCTTCTTGGCCTTGCCCAGCATGTCCAGGGTGACGTTTTCCAGCTTGATGCCAAGATCTTCCGAGATCACCTGGCCGCCGGTCAGGACGGCGATGTCCTCCAGCATGGCCTTGCGGCGATCGCCGAAGCCCGGCGCCTTGACCGCCGCGACCCGCAGGCCGCCGCGCAGCTTGTTGACCACCAGGGTGGCCAGGGCCTCGCCCTCGATGTCCTCGGCGATGATCACCAGCGGACGGCCCGACTGCACCACGGCTTCCAGGATCGGCAGCATGGCCTGCAGCGAGGACAGCTTCTTCTCGTGGAGCAGGATCAGGGGCTCCTCGAGATCGGCCTCCATCTTGTCGGCGTTGGTGATGAAGTAGGGCGACAGGTAGCCGCGGTCGAACTGCATGCCTTCGACGAC